>JGI11944J13513_1000137_pt1 | contig 80543 bp, 81 predicted proteins | sample TerdegcoTASludge_FD_13513 | JGI IMG/M metagenome (IMG submission 13513) | reverse complement strand
CTCTGACGGCTTAGCCGGTAGAGGGGGCGACGCAAGCCTCAGTAATAGAGCTGTTACGAAGAACGGGAGTTTCCGCGAAGGGAGACGCAAGCCCCGGGAATAGATGACTGCCATCAGCCACGGAGCAATGATTATCAGGTCCGGAGCTGATGGCGTTCCTTCGAAAATGATATATGGTTACTACTTTGGCGGAAATGCAGCCGGNTCAATAACAAACCAGACATTATTTACCTTGTTTCCGCTCGTATCTCCTGGCTTTGAATCCTGAAACCAATAATAAAGCGGNTAACCCCTGAATGTTGTTTGCTTCTTTCCATCCTCTCTCGTTATTGTCCCAAANTCTTCAGCCTTGATTCCTTCTGGTGGCGCTANAGACTCCCGATAATAGAGTGGCCATTTTNCAACACAATCGCCTGTNCATGCGCTCTTGCCAGGAGCGTCTTTCTTGAACCAGTAGAGAGCCATTCCCTTAGCATCAGTAAGATATTTGCCCACACCCTCTTTCTCGGCAATCTTCACTGCATGGTGATCTGCCTGTGCTACACCGAGCCAGACAACGGTAAAAAAAACAATAAATCCGATGACTCCAATCTTTTTCATGTTACCCCCTTTATTCGCTGAACGTTCACTGAGCATACCCTCATGCTCTATGGTGTGAAACAAAAATAATTCTCAGAATGATCATTGTCAATCGGCGGATAAGCTGAAATGGTTTCTGTTACATTGAACGGGCAATCTCTCTGCTCTTTCGCAGGAAAGCCATGAGTAACTCTCCGGCATCTTTAAATCGTTCAGCCTTTATAGCGTCTCTGATCTGGATAAGCATGGGGAGTAATTGTAAGGCACCTGACGAGGGCTCACACCCGGAAATAAACTGGAGCATAAATGTAGTGACTGACCCAAGGGCATTTGTCTTGTCCTTCGCCTCAATAGTCCTCTTCAGTATCTCAACAGTCTGCCATATATCTTCATCTTCGGGTGGCTCTGCGTCAACCAACCCAGCAACAAACGACCTGAACTGAGCCTCTTGTTCAGGCGTATACTTTTCACCGGCTTGCTTGAAGTCTTCGATAATGCTGTCTGCCACCTGCTTCAGTATTTCTTCATCCCTATCTTGATTCGTCATGCTTTTTTCTCCTCATGCGCCTATAAAACGGTCGTTCACGTCAGATTCTCAGAACTCCTTTCGCCCGGCTCCATTCTGAATATCCTTTTTGTATCCTACCACAGACATATATGGTTTGACAGCTTTTTTCATCTATGAACATTGCTCCCTTGCTGCCTATTTTAAAACAGAGGTGATGGTTCCATCCCGATTAAAAAGCCTGTTGACAAGATACATTTCTTTGCTATAGATGAGAATAGAAAATTTTTGCAGTGTTTTTTTGATATGCATACGTCTGCTGGCTAATAATCTTTGCATCGCCGGTGAGATTCTTGTATGGACTCCAACATCGTACGAAAATTAGTGCTAATCACTCCTATCCTTTTCATCATCTTCTCGATGGGGATCAGCGTTGCGGGCAGTGATAAACGAATTTCTGATAAAGAAGGGATTGAGGCATCAATAGATTGGATACCCGGAAGCCGATGGCGTCTTCAGCCTGGGAAAGATCGGGATCCCATTGAAGTATTCAGTAAATCAATTGAGTTGGATCCAAAAAATTTTAAATCCTATATTAACAGAGGGAATGCCTATATGATGCGGAGAGAATATGATATGGCCATCAAGGATTATACCACTGCTATTGAACTTCGGCCAGAGGATTGGGAAGCATATAATAATCGTGGTATCGCATTTGGTATGAAACAGCACCACGACAGGTCAATTGAAGACCTCAGCATGGCGGTTCAGCTGAACCCCCGAGACTTTAAGACTTATATCAATAGGGGAAACGCGTACAGAATGATCAATCACTATGATCGTGCAATCAAGGATTATAAAAAGGCCATTGAGCTTCGGCCAGGATATCCAATTTCCTATTACAATCTGTCCTGTGTTTACTCGTTGCAAGAAAACTCCCCTGAGGCGTGCAGGTTGCTGAAAAAATCCATCGATAAGGGATTTACCAACTGGCGTCATATTATGTCAAATAGCTGTTTTGATAAAATCAGGAATTCTCCTTGCTATAAAGAAATTATGATAAAAAGGGAGGTTCCTCCCTGAACGCCAGCTGGAGTATATCTTCCAGAACGATGGTCTTAGCTGAGAATTTCACGAAGAGCCTTAATAAGCTCTGCACACTCCTCGGGTGTGCCGATTGAAATCCGTAAAAAATCAACGGTTCTCGGATGCGGAAAATGACGAACCACAATTTTCCTTTGCCGAAGTTGTTGCTGAATTTCGCGTGCACCGTAAGATACATGCCGAACGAAGAGAAAGTTTGCCTTCGACGGCACAACATAAAAACCCAGAGCAGCAAGCTCCTCTGCAAGTAAATCTCGATTTTGTATAATCAAATGACGTGTCCGTTCGAAGTACTCCGTATCGCGAAGGGATGCCTCTGCTCCCGCGAGAGCAAGGCGGCCTAGGGGATATGAATTAAAACAGTTTTTGACGAGATTGAGGGCTTCTATGAGACATGTATTCCCTATGGCAAAACCCACTCTCAATCCCGCAAGGGATCGCGATTTCGAGAGCGTCTGGACAACCAACAGGTTGGGAAACTCTTTGACGAGGTGAATAGCGCTCTCAGCCCCAAAATCAACGTACGCCTCATCGACTACAACGACAGAATTCCGGGAATGGTCAATCAAGCGACGAAGGTTCTCAACATTGATCGCTGAACCGGTTGGTGCATTCGGGTTCGCCAGCACAATACCACCGTTTGGCTGTGCATACTCTTCAATATTGACCTGAAAGTCTTCATCAAGTGGCACAGTCTGATATTGAATGTCATACAAGGCACAATAGACAGGATAGAAACTGTATGTCACATCAGGAAATAAAATTGGCAATTCATGTGTGAGCAACCCAAGAAATGTGTGAGCTAATACTTCATCGGAACCATTCCCAAGAAACACATTGTCCTGAGTGAGACCATACATGTCCGCAATTGTCTGTTTGAGCGCCTTGCCCTCAGGATCCGGATATAGGCGAAGGCTTTCATTGGCTGCCCGCTGAAGTGCCTCAATAACCGTTGGCGAAGGAGGATAAGGGTTCTCATTGGTATTCAGCTTAATCATCGTACCAATTTGCGGCTGTTCTCCGGGACGGTATGGTTCAAGGCTTCGTATGCGCGGACTCCAGAATCTATTCACGTCGTTTTTCACTTATATATGCCCCTGTATCGTTCCCCTGCAATGACTCGATATATACGAGCGTACTCGGGATGTTTTAACCCATTCCACATCATCATGTCCAGGCAATCTCCTACCCCGCGGCATAAAGGCTATTCCATTTCTAACACAGTGCGATCAATGCATCAACCACGACAGGCCTGCCACCAGCAGCAAGTATTACCGGATTCATGTCAATCTCTCTGATCCTCTGTTCTTCAATTCCAATCATACCCACAGTAATAATCATGTGTACAAGATAATCCAAATCAGCGTCAGGCATACCACGGAAGGCTTCAAGAATCCCATGGGATTTAAAATCTTTCATCATCCGTACGACCTCTGATTTTTCTATCGGAGCAATCCGAACGCAGATATCCTGGATAATCTCTGTAAAAATACCTCCAAGACCAAAGGCCACACAGGGGCCAAACTGGGGATCACGCGTGAGGCCAATCATAAGCTCTCTGTTTCCGTATACCATTTCCTGCACAAGCACAGAAGCACCCTCAGGTTCGATCTCTTTCACTATTTCCTTGAAGGCGATCATCGCTTCCTTCTGGTTTCTGATATCCACATGGACAAGGCCACGCTCTGTCTTGTGGCCTATATAGGGACTGTTTGCCTTTATTACGAGGGGGAATCCAATTTCGGCGAGGGCATCTCTGAAACCCTTAATGTCGTGAGCTTCCTTTTCCCTCGTAACCGGAATGCCATAGGCTCTCAGAATCTGTTTCGACTCATATTCGGAAAGTACCCTTCTCCCCTCTCTGAGGGCTCGACCTATTACATCCATCTCTCCTCTGCAGCGCATTGCTGGAGTTCTCTTTTTACAATCTCTTTTCATTCCTCACCATCCCAGTTCGCACGAAAATCAGCATATTCCCATAGTTTCTTCAGAGCTTTCGCTGCCCTTCCGGCATCAGAATATACGGAGATGCCGCTTCCAAGCATAAGGGGGAAATCCTGGGCCACTGACTGCATCGTACCGCTCATGAGTGTTACCACAAGAGGCTTTTTTACCTTTTTGTTCCTCGTTGCCTCCAGAACTATGGTGCGGAGTTGTTCGCCTCCCACAATAGTAATAAGAAGCAACATATCGATATTTTCGTCCTGGGCAACTATGCTGATTGCATCTCTGTGAAGAGAAGGGTTCACGAGTGATGCTAAACTAAGGTCGATGGGATTGTTAACGCTGCCGCCGACGGGAGGAATTACTTCACGAAGTTTAGCCATCGTTTTTTGAGAAAACGGGGGAACCTCAAGCCCAAGTTCAAGGCATATGTCGGTAGTACCCACGGCTGTGCTGCCGGGTCCGCTAATGATACCAACCCGTTTTCCTCGAGGCAATGGCTGGATATAAAAAGCATAGAGATAATCAAAAACCTCTTCAAAGGTCTTTGCATTCACTATTCCCGCTTGCTTCATCACTCCTTCCCATACAACACGAGAACCAGCCATTGCCCCCGTATGAGAGACTGCAGCTCGTGCCCCTGCCTCAGTGAGACCGCCTTTCCAAAGGATGATGGGTTTTTTCTTCGATATCTTTTTCGAAAGGATATAGAATCGTCGCCCGTCTTGTATCCCTTCAATATACCCAATGATCAATTCCGTCTCTGGGTCTTCACCCAAATATTCCAGAAAATCAACAGCATTAAGGTCTGCTTCATTGCCACAGCTTATTGCTTTGCTGAATTTAATACCGTTGGCGGTAGCCGTTTGCGTAAGGAAATCGGCAAAGAAACCACTTTGGGAAACAACCCCTACCGTGCCGGATTCTCTGCCAGCCTGACACAGGAAAGGCAACTTCGATGAAGGGCAATAGATGCCCACACAGTTCGGACCTATAATACGAGCTCCTCCTTCGCGAGCTATGCGAGCCATCTCCCGCTGTATTTCTTTTCCTCGTTCTCCCGTCTCACCAAATCCTGAAGTAGTAATCACAATCGTTTTCACGTTTTTTTTCACGCAGTCCTTCACGGCCTCCATAACAGCATTGGTCGGTGTAAGGATAATAGCCATATCAACCGGGTCAGGGATATCTTTTACATTCTTGAAGGCCGTTAACCCCATGATTTCTTTCTCTCTGGGGTTGACCGGATAGAGCGTCTGGAAACCCATCTCCAGGAATCGATCCATGAGCACACGAGCTATCTTCCCCCGCTTGCCTGATGCACCGAGCACCGCCACTGACCTTGGGTGAAAGATAGGGTCCAATTCTTTGAAAAGAGTTCTCCTTGACATCCTTTTGCTCTTAACCCATGGTCCCTTTGTTTGTCAATTACTTAATTTCCTCCATAAACACGGGGTCTAATGACCGGCAAATACTTTTCCTCTGCCAGTCATTATGTATCACTGCAAAAAGCCAATACTATATAAAAGTGTTGCTTTGCAAGCCCATCCGTCCTAAAGGAATTGCAGGATTGACCGAGAAGTATAACAGACGGATATTAGTATGAAGACAATATGCTTTTCCCTCTGTGCAATCACAATGTTCTTTATGATACCTGCCACATACGGGGCAGAGTGGTTCTCTATCGGTGAAGATAGGGTGGGCAACGAATTATTTTTCGATGTTGAATCTCTGGTCCAACACTCAGGAGTAGTTAAAACATGGATGAAGGCCATATATTCTGAAGAAGGCAGAAAAGAACGTATCAGAGATAGGGTTATACGGAAGGCGTCCGTCGCGCGGTATGAAAGTCTGAGCTATGCATTGGAATTGCAGGAAATAGACTGTGTCACGAAAGCATTTCGCATACTGGCGTATGTTGACTACTCGTCGGATGGCGGAATACTTCATACATCAATCATGGACCTTCACCCCTCGGAAGGGTGGGAGCCAATTGCCCCTGACTCGATGGGAGAGATAGTAGACAAGATTGTCTGCCCATCCTCACCATTACAGAGGAAAAGGGGGTCAAGTATTCTCAATGGTGAAGGTTTTCTTAGAATCAACGGGAGCGATCGCCTTCGAAGGGAAGGATCGCCACTATAAAAGAGTTCAGCCCAAAAAGGCCCGGAGAAATCCGGGCCTTTTTATTGACGGAAGCCGCGAAAGGATGAAAGCCCCGTATACAGAGATGGAAAACATGAATCACTAACAAAGGAATATGGAAGTAAGAAGTCCCTTTATGGTAGGATGAACAGAGAGCTGCCATAGGCGTTCCACCCCATCCGGAGGGTTGATGTGTACATTACATCATTTGTACATCGTGAAGAGCTTTTTCAAATGGTTCAACGATGGTTTTGCAATCGGCTGGAACCAACTGATGGTCAGCGGGTAACAAAAATCCTGATCTGCGACGGCTTCATTCTGGGAGAAACCCTTGATGATCTTACCAGGTTGCTCATTTCTGCTTTTTCTGATGAACCATACCGCGCACAGCGCCTTCATTTCAAAGGAGAGCTGAGAGACATCATCTGTGGGAGCATTCATGTGTATAATAACCGTACTGCAGAGCTGGTAGAAAATTATAAAAAAAATCCTGAATTTTATTTCACAGAGGCCCCGGTTGACGGTACCGCTTACCTCGATGAAGCAGATAAACTTCTCGCCGTGTATAGAATTAAAAGACCCAGGAGAATAGCGGAAAAAGCAAATCGGTATATTGCAAATCATATTTTTAGAATGGTTCAGAACAGGGCTCGCCAGATGGCAGAAGAACGTGCCCAGCAGATTGGAGTACCTCTGGAACACCTCCTGACTGCGGAAGAAGACATGGAACGGGAGTTTACGCTCGCTGAAGAGATGATCGCGAGTGCTTTCAGAAAGGGACAGGCGAGGTTTGAGAAACCGGCAGTCACCATAAACGACGTTGGAGGTATTAAATACATTACCGACGAAGAAGCCTTGCACCAGGTGGAAGATTTTTTTCTCAAGCACCATGATTTCAAAGTCTTCGAGCGATCAGAACACACTGGAAACTATCGGGCAAAGAGTATGGTTGTCGAGGTTCCCTGGAACAAGGAGAAGGTATGCAGAAACTTTCTCGAAAACCGTGCATGGGAAAAATACGTAAACCGTGGTATTCCTGAGACGGAACTTCAAAAAGGTTTGGAGCATTTGGTAGAACATGCTGAGCCACGAATCTGCATCGAAGTTACGTTAACCACGTTTGATGATCTTGTGGAATCAGAGCTTGGGCGAGGCATTCACGAAGAAAGGATCATCACACAACGCGGGCAAGCAGTCTACGTTGGACACATTCCCCTGAACGTGGAATTCCTGGTAGAATATCTTTTTGCAGTTGCCGTCAGCCCGAGAATTCATATTGATCGACTCCCTGTGAAGCTCTGGGGGCGTTACCTCCCCGACACGATTAGCTATCACATTAGGCAGCTCTATTACCTGCCAGAACATGATGCGCTGTATTGATTCGCCGAGACCAGGTACTGCCGGCATGATCGCGAACCATTCTTCTTGACAGTTTCTGGTCCGTGTGTGAAAGTAATCAAACTAGTGACGTAATTCTCACGAATAATTTTCAGGGAGGGTAGCTATGCCAGATATTCATATCGTTTACAGGCCTGCCAAAGATTACAGATCAATACCTGTTTCAGGTGTTTACGGGGGAATTAACCCTCAAGGAATGATTCACGCAGATCTATTCTTAGAAAAAGCAGATTATCCGGAAGAGACAGTCATGCGGGTGAATGAGGCAACAGGGGAGACATTTGAACTTTCAAGAACTCCAGAGCAACAGCCTGTAATCAGGGAGTTTCTCGTAGGCATGGTTATGCGCCCCGAAGTTGCAAAGGCAATCGGTCAATGGCTGCTTAAACAAGTGGAGCAAATGGAACGGCACGTACCTCCAGGAGGGTGGAAACAGTAAATCAAGAAAAAACAGCCCATAGGTGAAAGCCCATAGCAAACAAAACTTACAGCTTATACCTTTGAGCTATGAGCTTCTCACAGGCGAAGTAAGTGGCTGTTTTCTTTAAGCCATCGCTTCTGGGTTCTGTATTCAGGCATCAAGCTCTCTAAATATATCCAGAATTTCTGTGAATGATTCTTTACTTGAATATGGGCCAGTTCATGAATAATGATATAGTCTATTACCTGATAAGGTGCCAATATAAGACGCCAAGAAAAGGAAAGCCTATTGTTCGCTGAACACGATCCATACCGTTGCCAGGCGCTGGTTATGGTAATCCCTGTTGGGATTAGGCCAAAACGATTGCCCCAGAAACGAACCCGTTCCCCAATTACCTCTCTGGCCCTTTCCCTGTACCACTGTATAAAAAGTTCTTTTGCCTGTGATGCTCTTTTTCTGGCAAGCACGAATTTACCGCGAGCGAGGATGAGCGACTTTCGTGAACTATTTGATTCTGTCATCTCAAGGGGATACGGATTGCCAAGGTAAAAAAATTCCTCACCTGTCATGAATTTCCGTGGCGTATTCTCTCGTTCATCCCCCGTCTCTTTTCCGGAACGTTTTCGTGCTATCCATGCCTTGCGGGAGGAAAAAAAGCGCTCTACTTCGGTATCGGGAGTCTTGAGCGGAACCCGGATAATAATATTGCCTTCCCGGGTAATCTGAAGGGTCATGGTCTTCGATCGACGCCTGCTTCTGATTACCGTAAACGACTCAACGCTGTCTTTCATTCCAACACAAATTCCTCCCCTTTCGATGGAACACGGGTCCTGAGGTTAAGCCTTTGGTTGACGATCTTCTCAAACTCGAGGGCAACATTTTCTTCGCCATGGACAATAAAAACCTCTGGTTTGTTCTTGAAACTACCGAGCCACTCAAGTAATTCCTTCTGGTCTGCATGGGCGGAAAATCCGCCAATGGTGTATATTTTCGCACGAACAGCAATTTCTTCTCCGAGTACGCGCACGTTTTTTATACCGTCCACAAGCAGTCTTCCAAGGGTTCCTCTGACCTGAAACCCTGTAAAAATAATGGAACACTCCGGCCGCCAGAGGTTGTGTTTAAAGTGATGCCGAATACGACCTCCATCGCACATGCCACTGCCGGCAATGATAAGTGCCCCAGATTTTATCTTGTTAAGCTTTTGCGACTCCTCCACCGTGGCGGTAAAATGGATTCTCATCCCTGATGTGCTTTTGATCGAAAAGAGATTGGCAGCTTCAGCATCGAAGAATTCCGGATGAGCCATATAGATTTTCGTTGCCTTGTCTGCAAGGGGGCTGTCTATATATACATCAAGATCGTTGAGGCGTTTTTCTTTAATCAGTTTATTGAGTATATAGATGATATCCTGGGTTCGCCCAACGGCAAAGGCTGGAAACAATACATTTCCACCCTTTTTGAATGTAGTTTTGATTGCATCAGCCATTTCATCGATGCTTTCTTCTATCCCTTTGTGCATACGATTACCATAGGTTGATTCCACAACAACATAGTCTGCCTCGTCAACATGCTCAGGATCCTGTATGATGGGATTCTCATTCTTCCCCACATCTCCAGAAAAGACAATTTTTTTTTCTCTCCCGTTAGCATAAAACCAGACTTCGAGGCTTCCAGAACCGAGGATATGGCCTGCGTCAATAAATCTGTATTTGATGCCACCAAGATCCTCAATTGTTCGGTATTGTTTTCTGTCGAAAAATGAGAGAGAAGCCGTAACATCTTCGTTTGTATACAGTGGCTCAAAAACTACATCCCTCCCTGTTCTATACGATTTTTTCGTAAGCCATTCTGCATCCTTCTCCTGAATATGAGCAGAGTCATAGAGCATGACCTCCACCAAGTCTGCCGTTGCAGTTGTCGTTAAAATTCTTCCATGAAATCCTGACGCTACAAGCTTTGGAATGAGTCCGGAGTGGTCTATATGAGCATGAGTAAGCAAGAGATAGTCTATCTTTTTCGGATCAAAAGAAAATGGCATTCTGTTTATATCGTCGGCATTTTTCCCCTGATACATCCCGCAATCTACAAGGACCTGCACGCTGTCGTCGCTCAGATGATAGCACGACCCAGTTACTGTTCGTGCAGCCCCTAAAAACCGAATTTTCACCGTGTCACCTCTCGTGAAGTTTTTTCTGATTATACCCGGACAGGTACTAATTTACAAGTAGCAAGGGAGAAATGGGCCGACAGGTTAAGGGTGAAAGGCTTAAGGGGCAAAGCAGGAGAAGGTTTGAGCCTTAGTCTGTAAATACATAAACTCCTCCGATGATTGGATCGGAAGAGTTTCTTTCGGCTATAATTTTTATCATTTTTTCTTGGAGCATAACACCCTTGGGAAGGAGCTTGATTCCGTTTGCTGAATAAACATCTTCAGCAAGAACCATACCTGTCTTCAAATCATCAATATTAAACCGTGTTTTTTTAGTAAGCGGAGTACGATCCTGTTCTTCGAGGTAATTAATAAGATGGTCTGCAATAAATGGATCTAATGCCTTATTCAGGGACCCCTTTATGCGGCTTATCACTTCATCAGAGGATAAACCGGCCTTATAAAGCTCTTCCAGCAAAACAATGGCCCGGATAATTTTTGATCCAATTGGTATCTCATCGCCCATCAGCCCATCGGGCATTCCTGAACCATCATAATTTTCAAGTTGGTGATAGACTGCATTCGCTGAATCCTTAAACCCGGTAACTGAAGAAATAATCATTGAGCCAACCGAAGGATGATGGGAAAAAATCTCTTTTTCTTGAATGCTCAGATCATGATACGCCTTCTCGACCATTTCGCGAGGTAATCCTACCTTTCCAATCTCATGGAGAAGAGCCCCAAAAACTATCTTATCTTTCTCCTCGCCCTTTACACTAAGTTTTTCAGAAATATACTCCGCTATGGCTTTTGCAGTTTTTGAATGTTCATTTATGCCCGGAAGGTACGTGTCAAGGATTTTTATGAGGACGATGGTCAATTCTTTAAAATTCGTCTTGAGGAGATTGTTTTTTTCAATAACGTCTTCGTACCTCTTCCAGCGTTCTTTATAAATACTTCTCGCCCGGAGCCACGTCTTGATTTTTTCAATTATCACAGAGGATGGAACCGATCCCTCGATCCAGTCGTCAATTCTGGCCTCCGGATCTGTCTTCATGCCTTCAATACCCTCATGGGATCCGAAAAGGATAATCACCGCCGACATTAATTCTGGATTCGTGCGTACGTTTCTGCACAAATCGAGAATGCCTGATTCTGGAATTGATCCATCACAGATAATTACATCCGGTCTGATACCATTCGATGCAGATAAACCTTCCTGCCAATTACTTACCTGGTGAACTTCAAATGTTTCTTCTCGTGTAATGGTGTCTATACCATCACCTTGGCTGTTACGCCTTTGTCGGACGATGAGGATCGTTGACTTATTTGAATCTATCACTTTATCGCCTTCTCCTGAGTTTCAACCGCTTGAAGAGCCTGATGTGGTTGGAATTGTGATGTCGCCACAAGAATACTTACCCTTCTGTTTGCTGCATCCATGGGTTTGTCTGGATGCTTGAGGTTTCTGTCTGCAAAACCTCGAACCTCAATGGTTTGATCTTTTTTCAGACCTTTTTCCTCGAGGACTTTACGGGCTGTATTTGCCCTTTCTGTACTCAGTTCCCAGTTCGAATAACCAGTTCCGGTGTAAGGCCGAGCATCGGTGTACCCTTCAATGATTACTTTGTTCGGCAATTTTCCGATTTCTGCCGCTATCATCGTGAGTAACTGAACAGTTTCTGGTTTGACCTGTGCGCTTCCAACATCAAAAAAGAGCCCTGCGGCGTTTTCAACGAGTTCAACCCGTAAACCTTCCTTAGTAACTGTAACCTGGACTTTATCTTTGAATTTACTGAAGGCAGGGGTGGCAGAGATCGCCTCCTCAATTTTTTTTCCTTCTGCCTTCAATGTTTCCATTTCTGATAACGGAGTTGTTGCTGGGGCATACTGTTGTTTGGGAGCACCATCCGGAAGAATGCCGGCACCTCCTGAGCCATGGGTAAAAACCGTTGGATCCTTGAAATAGGCGGCAATTGCTTGCTTAACTGCATTACTCTGGCCCACTATCCACAAAACGATAAAAAGCGCCATCATGGCAGTAACAAAATCAGCGTATGCAACCTTCCATGCGCCACCGTGATGTCCACCATGGCCTTTTTTCTTTTTTATGATAATGCGAACCTGCGATTTATGTTCTTCATCCATCATTTATTACCTGGGATACCTTTTACGAAATCTTCCATTTCCTGGAACGATGGCCGGTACTCGCTCGACATGGCTCTTCGTGCGAACTCAACAGATACAATTGGATTAAAGCCTTTCGCAAGAGAGACAATACCGGCCTTAATCGCTTCGAACATATTCGACTCTTTTTCTACATCCATATCTATGTTCGTTGCGAGAGGCTGAATGAATCCATATGACAGAAAAATACCCAGAAAGGTTCCTACGAGCGCTGCCGCAACCTTGTGCCCTATCTCCTCGGGAGGGCCGTTGATAGCCTGCATGGTTATAACAATACCAAGTACAGCTGCAACAATTCCGAGGCCTGGCATTGAGTCACCGATTTTCTGAAGGATCATACCCGGCTTTGTGTTGTCCTGATGATGGGTCTCGATGTCAACATCCATGATTGACTCAATATCGTGAGGGATAATACCACCCATGACTATGAGCCGTAATGTGTCACACATGAAGAGCAGCACGCTTTGTTGTTGGAGAATTTCTGGATATTTTGTAAAAATGCTGCTTTTTTCAGGGTTCTCTACGTGAGATTCAAGGGCCAAGAGTCCGTCTTTCCTTGTCATCTGGAAAATCTCATACATAAGCTTGAGTAGTTTCAGTGAGTTCTGCTTGTCAATCTTGCTCCCCTTGAGCGATCCGACGATCTTGCTGACTATCTTTTTCAAAATATTCGTTGGCGCCGAAATGAGAAGAGCACCAATCGCCGCTCCACCAATAATGATAAACTCAGAAATCTGAATGAGAACAAGAAGTGGTCCCCCGTGAAGGATGTACCCTCCAATGACCGACCCGAAAACTACCACACATCCGATAATAACAAACATATAACCGCGCGTTCCTTGATGTTCTATTCTGCCGGAAAATGTCAGAGCGCATTTTTGACTGGCAGTTGCCTAAATTATCGGAGAAAACAGTGATTTTTTAATCAGAAAATACGCAATGTTTATTATTTTATGAAGGCTATTTTGACAGTACCTGACAGAGTATGATATCTTAAAAGTCTTCAAAATATCTGTTTGGGGGCATTCATGATTCAGACGGCTAATCTTCGATGGAAAATGGTGGTCATATTGGTCACTCTTTTCTTTATATTCTTAATCGGCATGGAGACTCTTGCCCACGCACGGATAGGTGGTGGGAGGAGTATGGGAAGTCGTGGATTTTCCTCCGGTTCAGGTTCGCGAACGTATCAGGCGCCTACAACCCGGCCGACACAACCAACGCAACAACCCGGAATGACACAACCAACCCCAACACAACCATCAACCCCCGGTATGGGCAGAAGCTTTTTTTCGGGACTGGGCGGTGGCCTTCTTGGCGGAATGATCGGAAGTATGCTCTTTGGCGGTCGAGCTGGAGCAGCTGCTCGGGGCGGTGAAGGGTTTGGATCCGGCGACCTCATCATTATTCTTATTATTCTTGCAATCGTATACTTTGTTATTAAACGATTCCGTGCACGGAAAGCAATGGAAATGAGTTCCGCCGGAACTGCGTATGCACCCTCTCCTTATCCCTACAATGAGCCGGCAGCTGACACGTCTTATGAACCGTCATCCCGTGATGGAGCAATTGCTCAGGGCTTACGACACATTAGCGAAATGGATCCCACATTCAATGAGACGAGCTTCAAAGAAGTTGCGGAAGACAACTTTTTCAAAATCCAAAGCGCATGGACAAAAAGGGATTTAAGGAATGTACAAAACCTGTTAACACCCCAAATGTTCAATACTTTTCAGGAGGATATCAACCGATATATCGCTCAGAAACAGTTCAACCGTTTAGAAAATATAGCCGTCCGTCAGATCGATATTGTTGATGCAGTTCAGGATCAGGGAGAGGAATACATTACCGTGAAATTCCTTGCGAGCCTTCTTGACTATGTCGTCGATGAAACAACTGGCACGACCGTTTCAGGAAGCACATCCGATCCCGTCAAATTTCTCGAATATTGGACCTTTACCCGGAAGGTGGGCCAGAGAAACTGGGTGCTTGCAGGTATTACCCAGGAAGGGGATTACCAATAAAGAAGCCCGCACTTTAGAGAACGTTCGATTTTATATGATAGATGAAATCATCCTTGTTGATCATCGAGATAATGATATCGGCTTTCAAGAAAAGGACGTATGTCACCGCATCCCGACTAAACTCCATCGAGCGTTCTCCATATTTATTATAAACGAACATGGCCACATGCTCTTACAGAAGAGGGCGGCTACAAAAAAGACATGGCCGGGATTTTGGTCGAATGCGTGCTGCTCCCATCCAAGAAAAGGTGAAAATCTATCAGAGGCAACGCTCAGGAGACTCGACGAGGAATTGGGCTTCACGTGCCCCTTGAAACATATCGTATCATTTAGGTATAAGGCAGAATATGACAAGGAATTCGGAGAGAACGAAATAGATCATATCTTCGTGGGTCAATATGACGGAGAGATAAAACCGAACAAAAATGAAATTGAGGACTGGAGATTTATTTCTCTCGAAGAGCTTTCACGGGATATTCATGCAAATCCTCAAAAATTCACCCCGTGGTTTATCAAAGCCCTTCCGAAAGTAAAAAAGTTTATGTCAGAAAGCCTTCATAAAACGGTTCGATCTCATTCTCACTCGTCTCCTTAGATCCTCGCAAACGTAACGCACATGAAATGGAAGATTTACATTTCAATTTCAAGTATTATCGTATTTCTCGCAATGGGATTTTTCTATGTGAGAACCACACCGCATTATTCCCTGTATATGCTTAAACGCGCAATCGAGAAACATGACCCCGATGAAGCCCTCAAATATATTCATATTGATAGCATTATAGATAATCTGGGAAGAAAATTCCTTGGTGCAAACGAGAAGATTTCTGGTCATGAAATGGCCGGCAAACCATCTGTAAAGAGCATGATGGTTGACGCCCTCCCAGGCATAAAAGATTCAATCCGTTCTTCTATGCGCGAAGCTATTATATCCCATGGTCACCTTAAGCAAAAAAACAGTTCTCAGAATACCGTAGTACCGAACGTGGAGGGTAATAAAATCGCTCCAACGGACACTGCACACGATGCTGCCAAGGGAAAAAACGCTGTTCGGCTTCCCAAAAACCAATTGTTTTCTATAGGAGGGGTTACGATTGGAAACATCGATATGAGCAGAGTAGAAAAGATATCCCTGTGGGATCTCACAATAAACGTTGAAGGAAAAACAGCCATTGTTTCGATAAAAGATACACCGCAGATCATGGCAAGAATGGCAAAAACTGATACAGGACACTGGCAGATTGTAGAAATTCTTCTGTTGCCATAACCAAATACAATGTGGACATAACAGAGAAGAAAAGGTAAAGTATACACTACACATCTTGGATGTACATCGAACACAATACAATAAAACGGAAAAGACCTATGTATCAGGTCGAATGAGAGGTTTGAAAAGATGACAGAAGAAAAACTTGAAACACAATCAATGAATACCGCCCCTACCCAAGAGGGAGATAGCCAGGAAGAATCCTTTGCTGAGCTCTTCGAAAAAGAGAACACGCTTCCATATAGACTCGAGCCTGGTCAAAAGGTTACATCGACGATAGTAAGTATTTCAGGAGATTTTGTCTATGTGACTCTCGGTGGCAAGAGCGAGGGCGTCATTGATATCTCAGAGTTCAAAGATGAAGGTGGAAAGAGCACCATTACCGTTGGGGACCGTATCGAATCATATTTCGTTTCAGTTCAGGGGGGGCTTAAGAGACTGACAACCTTAAGACACGGATTATCGACACTCAATTTAAAAGAAATTCGTGATGCCTTTGAAGCTGAATTGCCGGTAAGTGGAAAAGTGGTTAAAGAAGTCAAAGGCGGATTTGAAGTGAATGTGGGAAAAATACGGTGTTTTTGCCCGTTTTCTCAGATCGATCTGAGGGGGTATCGCGATACCGTTGTGTACATAGGTGAAACCTTTCCTTTTAAAGTCCTTGAGTTTCACGAGGATGATCGCAACGTTATCCTCTCGCGGAGGGCCCTCCTCGAAAAGGAACAAGAGGCAAAAGTGGAAGCTCTGAAAAAGCAGTTATCTGTTGGTATGGATGTTCCTGCGAAAGTCCGTTCCATCCAACCCTTTGGCGTTTTTGTTGATCTTGGTGGCGTTGACGGTCTTATTCCCGTAAGCGAGATTGGTTGGGGTAAAATTGATAACGTTCAGGAAGTCTTACAGCCAGGATCAGAGATTACCGTCAAAATCATTGCTCTCGATTGGGAAAAGGAGCGGCTTACCTTGAGCCTGAAAGCGCTCCAACCAGATCCTTTTTTAAGGGCCGCTGAGAGATATCCTGTAGACAGCCTCGTTCGTGGCACAATTGTTCGTCTTGCCCCTTTTGGTGTTTTTGTCAATCTGGAGCCGGGCATTGATGGATTGATTCACATTTCAAAGCTTGGCGCAGGAAGACGGATTAAGCATCCAAAAGAGGTTGTTGCGGTAGGCCAAATAGTTGAGGCATATGTCCAGGAGGTTGATGCAGGCAACAGGAGAATATCCCTTTCGATGGAACAGAAGGGAGAACCTGAATCCATTGTGTTTCCTGAAACAGGAGAACTTTTGAACGGGACGGTAGAGAAAGTACTCACATCAGGGGTACTTGTAAAACTCCCGGGAGGTGCCATTGGTTTTATACCGAATTCAGAGATGGGTACACCTCGCGGCACGAATCACAGCAAAATGTTTCCTATAGGCACTCCTTTGCAGGTAATGGTGGCTGAGATTGATCAGGAGCGCGGCAGGATAACCTTGAGCAGAAGCGGTATTGAAGAAAAACTGGAGAAAGAAGAACTCGCCAGCTACATGAAAAAAGCACAACAGGTCGATAGAGAAGGGGAAAGCCTTGGCAGCTTCGGCGAATTGCTGAAGGCCGCTATGGAAAAAAGGCTTCAAAGCTGATACGCATGCATGCTGGCATGCTATCAAGCCAACAACGACGCACGCCGCGGAATACTGTTACATTGCACGCCGCATTTTGGCTTTCGAGTGATCTTCCATGAATAGCGTTTCTTTTGCTGAAGCTTTGTAGGGTTTGTGTTGTTTGCCATTTGTTGAAGCTTTTTTGTTTTGTTCAACAGCAGCCTTGCATTCAGGACACAGAATACTCGCATCGTTCTGACCTACCTTGAAAATACGTTGGCACTTATAGCAGACCTCTTCGTTGCCTTTGCGCCGCGGATAATCAGGATAAATCCGGAAAAGACAAGTAGGCCGCGAACACACCAACACCCGCACCCTATTGATATGATCACACTCTTCAAACATCTCAGAACCACAATGTGGACAGGTTCTCGCCATTGTTTCAACCCCTTTTGAGCCGTTTGGTTTCTGAAAAATTTATCGGTATATATATGTGTTTTTTTAATACCTTATTTTGGAGGTATAGAGAAAAAATATGAAAACACTACTCAGGATTTTCTTGGATTATTTCGCTGAAACACCTTACCGTGCGTTGCCTCACGCCACGATCCGCACTAAACCGTGAAGAGCTCCCCATCGACCATCTTCATCTTTCTCTCACCAATGGAACCGATCTCGGGATCATGGGTTACGAGAACAAGGGTTGACGACAATTGTTCATTAATCGAGAGAAGATAATCGAGGACCTCTTTGCCTGTCTTGCGATCGAGGTTTCCGGTAGGCTCATCTGCCAGGATAATTTCGGGCTCATTAACAAGGGCACGCGCTATGGCAACCCTCTGCTGCTCCCCTCCAGACAGCTCTCCCGGCTTATGGTTTCTCCTGTTTTTCAACCCCATTATTGTTAAAAATTTTTCAGCTTTCGCCGTAGCGTCTGTTAGGTGTAAGCGTTTAATAAGGAGGGGCATCATGATATTTTCTATGACATTGAAGTCCTGGAGGAGGTGGTAAAACTGGAAAACGAATCCAATCTTTTCGTTTCTGAATCTGCTCTCCTCGTCTTCTGAAAATTCTTTTATGTTTCTGTTCCTGAAAAAAATATCTCCCTCGGACGGCTTGTCAAGAGTCCCAAGGATATGGAGGAAGGTGCTCTTTCCTGCCCCAGAAGGACCCATGATAGTAATAAAGTCACCTTCATTGATATCGAGAGTGATGCCTTTGATAACGTTTATCTCAACGCCATTTTTGCTGAAGGTTTTTTTCAGTCCGGAAACACGCAGAATTGGATCACTCATACCGAAGCGTCTCCACAGGATCAATTTTTGAAGCCTTATAGGAAGGGTAGAGCGTGGCAAGAATACAAATGATCGTCGTAATTGATGCGACCAGGAAGGTATCGAGAATACTGATTTTGATTGGAAGGGTGTTGATGTAGTAAATATCCGAATCAAGTTTTACAATGGAAAACCTTCTTTGAATCTCGCACAAGACGTACCCGCTGAAAGATCCGATAAGAGCGCCGAAGATTCCTATGGTTATGCCTTCTACCATGAATATTTTCATGAGACTTGCCTTCTTTGCTCCAATCGCTTTCAGGATAGCGATATCTTTCTTTTTCTCCATGACAGTCATGATGAGCGAGCTTATAATGTTGAAGCTTGCCACAAAAATAATCAGGGCAAGAATGATAAACATAGCAATCTTTTCAAGTTTCAGGGCTGAAAAGAGGTTTCTGTTCATCTCGATCCATGTGCGGGCAAAAAAATTTGCTGATGGCCCAAGGCGTTTTATAATTTCCCTCCGGATGCTATCGGCCTGGTAGACATCTTCAATTTTTACCTCAATGCCTGTCACACCCTGACCCATAATCGCCTCAATATCCTGAATTGACATAATGATCAGCGAGTTGTCAATGTCATATACGCCTGTCTCAAATACTCCGCCAACTTTCGCCCGAACGGTTTCAGGCACAGCCCCCATAGGAGAAACACCCCCGAAAGGGACCATAATTGTCAGGACATCTCCGTAGAGAACACCAAGATGTTTTGAAAGCTCTTTTCCGATAAGGATATTCCCCCTATTTTTCAAAGCTTCAACGCTCCCCTGTTTTACGAGACGAGACATAAACTGGACATCTCCGGCATTGAGCCCTTTTACCAGCGCACCAGACAATTGTTTCCCTGTCTGCACCATAGCTTGAAAGGAAATGAAGGGGAAGGCATGGGTCACTCCTTTGACATCTTTTACTGAGGTAACAATTTGTTCTGGTTCCTTTATGTCCCCTGCCAGACCGAGTACCAAGACATGGGGGTTGATTCCAAGGATACGCTCCCGTATCTCGTTCTGGAACCCTGTCATTACTGCGATGACCAGGATAAGGGCCATAACTCCGATTGCAATCCCAGCGATCGATATCCATGTTGTAAAAGAAATAAATGCCTCTTTGCGTTTTGAGCGCAAATAACGCAACCCAACTGTCGTTTCGTAGTTCATCTGCCTAATTCCCGAGACACGTAACACGTGATACGTGAAGGGTTTTTATAGCTTCATTACTGTTCACTGATAACCGATAACTGTTCACCGATTCTATCATGGCCTCAGCAGGGGAAAAAGTATTACATCCCGAATTGAGGGGCTGTTTGTGAGGAGCATCGTAAGTCTATCTATTCCCACGCCTTCGCCAGCAGTAGGAGGCAGACCATACTCCAATGCCGCTAAATAATCCTCATCGAGGACTGCCCCTTCTTCCCTGTCCTTAATCTGCTCCATGAACCTTTGCCTCTGGTCTTCGGGGTCATTCAGCTCGTTAAAACCATTGGCTATTTCCATGCCTGCAATATACAGCTCGAAGCGCTCAGTAATGTCGGGCTGTTCCTTGCTTCGTTTCGCCAGAGGCGATACTTCAACCGGGTAGTGAGTGATAAAGGTCGGCTGGATAAGTTTTTCCTCACAGAGGGTCTCAAAAATTTTTGTTATTATTTTTCCTTTTGTATCTTTTTCTACGCCCTCTATCTCAAGATCCTTCGCATAGGATGTAAGTGCTCGCATATCACCGAATTTCTGCACATCGAACCCCCCTAAATCCCGCATAGCTTCTTCCATGGTCATTCGCTTCCACGGGACAGCAAAATCTATCTCCTGTTCATTGAAGGTGATTTTTGTCTTTCCAAAAAGCTCCCTTACAAGAGAAGAAACGAGATCTTCGGTAAATACCATCAGGTCTTCATATGTCGCGTACGCCTGATAGAATTCAAGCATGGTAAATTCAGGATTATGCCGTACCGATATTCCTTCGTTTCTGAAGTTCCGGTTTATTTCAAAAACCCGCTCAAACCCACCGACGATGAGCCTTTTCAGATAAAGCTCGGGTGCAATTCGTAAGTATAGGTCCATGCCCAACGCATTATGATGGGTAACAAAGGGTTTGGCAACCGCCCCACCTGGGAGCACCTGCATCATGGGCGTTTCAACCTCTATGAAGTCGCGTGTTTTGAAATAATTTCGAATATATTCAATAATTCTGGCCCTCTCCTCGAAAACCTTCCGTGACTTTTCATTCACAATGAGGTCTAGATATCTCTTTCTATATCGCTCTTCTATATCCTTGAGACCATGCCATTTCTCAGGCAACGGTCTGAGGCTTTTCGTCAGGAGTTTGACCCGGTCAGCAAGGATTGTCAGCTCTTCAGTCTTTGTCTTGAATAATTTTCCTTCAGCAGCAACTATATCTCCAATATCCAGTTTTTTAAATGCTTCGTAGTTAAAATCCTTCAGCAAATCCTTTCGAACATAGAGCTGTATCTTGCCTTTTCTATCCTGGATATGGAGAAAAGCGCTCTTTCCAAAATCTCTGAAGGCCATAATCCGTCCTGCGACAGACAGGGAAATTCCGTCTTTTTCCAGCTCATCATGGCTCATGGAACCAAAACGCTGAACTATGCTTGCTGTATCAATGTAAGTTCCCCGGTCCTGAGGGTATGTCTCTATGCCGATACTCCGAAAGTATTTCTCCTTTTCTTTTCTTACTATTATTAACTCATTTATTGGATCCATATGCTCTCCTGTAAACGTAGAAGCTGGACGTACAGATAACAGGCTTCTAATAATCTATGATTACTCTCGACCCTCTTTTGTTCCGGCCTTTCTTCTAACCTCTGACTTCTGCCGTCTTGTGTATCTCCTATACTTCAACTATAACATCATAATCAAGGGTTTTCACTATTTTCCCTACCCGCATCTCCCCAACGGTACATGCTCCTTTGAGAAAGGCGATACCGTCAATATCGGGTGCTTGGGTAAGCACTCTTCCGATCATGTAAGGTTTTTCATAACCCTCGACAATCACGGTAGCCTCTGTGCCGACAAGACGCTGAAGCCTTCGTTTCGAAATTTCCTTCTGCATCTCCATAATCGTATTGTACCGTCTCTGTTTTTCATTCTTCCTCACATGGCCCGCAAATCTGAATGCAGGCGTTCCTTCTTCTCGTGAATAGGTAAAGGCGCCAAGCATATCAAATTCCTCTTTTTTTACAAAATCACAGAGACCTGCAAAATCATCCTCTGATTCTCCCGGGAAACCAACTATCACAGTTGACCTCAACGTAACATGAGGCAATTTTTCTTTTATTCTTCCAAAAAGACCCTCAAGGTGCTTCCGTGTATACCCTCTCCCCATCAGGTGGAGAATCCGATCTTCAGAATGTTGTATCGGGATATCGAGGTATGGGATAACCCTCTCACTTCCCCCAATAAGGTCAATAAGTTCATCGTTCACTCCTTTTGGATGCATATACAGAAGCCTCAGGAAATAATCTCCCTTGATTTTCAGGAGTTCACGAAGCAGAACCGTGAGACTGACCTGCCCGTCCGTGCCGTACGAGGTAATATCCTGCCCCACAATGTTGATTTCTTTGTAACCATTTTCCAAAAGAAAGACAAACTCTTTCTTTATGCCCCTCATTGCCCTGCTGTGGAGATCTCCCCTGATCCTGGGGACGCTGCAGTATGTACATCTATTGTTGCAGCCCTCTTGTATCTTGAGATAGGCTGAAGGTTTGCTGGTAAGTATCTTTCTTGGGTAGGCATCATGAAAGGGGGTGGTGCGAAAAAAAAATCCCGATTTCTTTATTATTTTATCTATCTCACGATATACGCCTCGCCCGGCAAAAAGATCTACCTCGGGGAGCAGGTGAACAAGCTTTTCCCGGTATCGCTCCACAAGACAACCGGTGACTACTACTTTTCTTCCTGTTTTGCTTTTTTCTTTTGCCTCAAGGAGGATAGTCTCTATAGATTCCTTGGCAGCATCGCTGATAAAAGCACAGGTATTAATGATAATGGTGTTGCAGTCTTCGGAAAGAACATGCCCGTTCCGTTCAAGTTTAGCGGTGATGTATTCTGATTCAACCAGATTTTTTGGGCAGCCGAGGCTGATGATTTTGAATTTCATTGTTTAACCTTTTTGTAAGAGCACACAGTGCCCTATGCAGTCAGACGTTCTCACACCGGTACACTTGCCATGAATCCCTACGCTCTGGCAGAGAAAAAAATCAAATTGAAGGGGATCGTCCGGTGAAAAAGTTTTTAATGCATTGGTAATGTCACACGCAGCCTTCCATGAAGGATTCTTCTGAGTCGTCCATCCGAAACACTTCCCAATCTTGAAAATGTGAGTATCGAGAGGCACGGTTAATCGATCCTTTGGAATAAAATCCCACAACCCGATATCGATCTCATCCTTCCTCACCATCCAACGCAGATACAGGTTCCATCTCTTCATTGGATTCGAGTTTGATGGTTTTGGAAAAAAGAATGTCAGCCTATTGTCATTTTCTATGAATTCATCACGGATCCGCCATATCATGCGTCGTATATCACCTTCATAAAAACTTCGCACCATTGATCCCATGCTTCCAAAACGTTCAAGAATCCTCTTGAGAACGCCAAAGAGATACACAATATGATCAAACTTTTGGAACCTATAATAGAGGCCTTCAAAAGAGGAAAAAGATCCTTCCACAACATAGTGCGAAAGCGAATTACCTGTAATAGAAAACAGGTGTTCCAGAAATTTTCTGAAAACCCCTATGTGGCCGTAGGCAAATTGAGCGCTGAGAAAACCGGCCAATTCCTTGTCTGTTGAAGATTCAAAACGATGCAGAAATTCAACAGGATCATGCGAGATGAACGAATGAAGACTCGCCTTGTTCTTGTTATATATGTCAATAAGGTCGATCGGTTTTCCTTTGTCAGAGTTATATGTGAATAGATGATGAGTACTTATACGCTTTTGTTTGCTGCTCTTATTTTATCCTTTAGTGTTTCTAAGCTTTTCTGAAAACCATCGCTGGTTCGTTCTACCTCATTGCGCCATTCCTCCCACGCATCAAGATTAGCCTCGAGAGCATTTCCTGTGATTTTGAATTCAGCCAGAATATTCCGTATATTTCCTTCAACAATCGCTTTCTGAGCTTCCAGCTCTTTTCGGAACCTTTTATTGAGCATTTCAAATTCACCATGAATTGCCTGAGGTATGTCCATTCCTATGGCATCGAAAAGAAGAAACAATCGGTCGTTGTTTTTATGCACATCAAATTCGTCCACAATGGTATCGAAGATTATAGTTTTTCTTAATTCAGTGTCACCTTGAATTCTTTCGAGCTCCTTGACGGCACGTTCTGAATCTATCATTGCCTCTGCGTATCTTCTCAGAACAGCCTTTACTTTATCCTCTATTTCCTTTATGGCCATTGCCTCCCGTTCTTTGGGGTCAACAACCAGGTTCTTGGTTTTCTCCATAGCAAGCTCTATTGCGCTCTTAATCTCAGCCATTGTAGTTTCCGTAAACCCTCGTCAATCTTTTCATATACTCAACACAGTAAAGACATTATAAATGGTTCGTACTCGTGGGTCAAGTATTGATGCAAACGCTGGAAAATGGTACATTTACTGGTGCAAATCATAAAAGCATTGTATAAAAGATTTCATCTCTACATTCTGAAAGAATTGTCTTATATCTTGCTTCTTTCCCTCGTCATCCTCACATTCATTCTTGTTATGAGCAGGCTTGGAAAACTTACGGATCTTGTTATCAATAAAGGCGTAGAGTTGATGGACATTATTCTTCTTATTATTTATTCTTCCCCGCCTTATCTTACATTTACCCTTCCCATGGCCTTTCTTCTCTCTACGATCGTTACGCTCGGAAGACTGTCTACTGAAAACGAAATACTCGCTCTTAAGGCAAGTGGGGTCAATCTCAGGTGCCTGTTCATTCCTATTGCGTCAGTCGGTATCATCATCAGCGCAGTCGCTCTATTTAACACGAATTTTCTTTTACCAACAAGCGCAAACCTCTTTCGTGACACATTGCTCAACGTTCTCAAAAAAGGGATAACAGTTGATGACAAAGAGGGAATATTCAACGACACAATTCCAGGCGTAGTAATCTATATTGATAAAGTGGATACTCAAACTAATAAATTAACAGGTATTCTTGTGTCCGATGACCGAGACAAAAATGAGAAACAAACAATTTCCGCCTCAAGTGGCTTTATTCATCTGGATCCAGCCACTTTGGATCTCTCATTTATCCTGTATAATGGAAGTTTGCACAAATGGGAGAAAGAAGATGATACATACAGAACGGTTTCTTTCAAAGATTACAATTTCATGATTAACCTCGCAAACATGCTTCCCCCAAGCGCCGGTGTCAGAAAAAGACCCTTTGAAATGGATAGAAATGAGCTGAAAAATGCTATGAGACTCGCCAATAAAGACCGTAAATACGATTTACAGATCGAAATTTACAAAAAGATTACCATTCCTCTGTCAGCATTAGCCTTTGTTCTCCTCACCATACCTCTGGGCATACGGAGGAAGGTTGAGGGAAGATTCTCCGGAATTGTCTATAGCCTTGCTCTTTTTGTTTTTTACTATATACTCATGGCGCTTACTGAAAACGTAGGCAGGACCTTGCGCGTATCTCCGTTGCTCGTTTCTGGTATTCCAAATATAACCATAGTCTTCCTTGGATTGTACTTGCTCCGCAACTTGAATGTAGAGGAACCAACAAAAACGTCCCAAATGATCAGATTTTTTTGGATGCGCTACCTTGAAAAGGCTAAATAAATATCTCATTCGTAATATATTGAAGTTTCTCCTCCTTACCCAGTTCGCGGGTCTTGTCATGTTCATCACTATTGAGTTTTTGGAACATATGGACATTTTTACGGATTCATTGAGGAGCTTTTTATTCAGTCTTATCTATATCGTATTAAGACTTCCTCATTATTTTAATTTACTGCTGCCATTGGCATCCCTCATCTCCATGCTTATCCTTCTTATTTTGATGGTACGCAATAACGAGATTATCGCTGCACGAACATCCGGCATTAGCACAATCTCCCTGATGAAGCCATTCCTTGCATGCGCTTGTGGCCTAATAATCTTCTCATTCATTATTGCTGAATGGATTATGCCGTATGCAGCAAATGCTGCTGATTACCTTTATAGGGTAAAAATCAAAAAAGAAGATTCCTATGTTCATTTCAAAAACGACAGAATATGGTTTAAAAGAAACAATATACTTCACAACATTGATTATTACGATGTAAAAAAAGACATAATTAGAGGGCTCACTGTCATCGAGCTTGCCGATGATTTTGCCATAAAAAAAAGAATTGATGCCAAAGAAGGGGTTTGGAAAGACTCACAATGGACCTTTACCACGGTTATGGAAAGAACCTTTGTTGACAATATCATTCGGTCTAAAAATGTGTATCCTGAAGTAAAAGGCCTTCTCAAAGAACCACCGACAACATTGAAAGTGGGAAATAAAAATCCTGAAGAAATGGGATATAATGACCTTTTGAAATATATACGAAGGCTAAAGCGCGACGGCCATGATGTTCGAAGATATCTGGTCGATTTATACAACAAGATGGCATTCCCTTTTATAAATCTTATCATGGTGTTTGTAGCTTTTTCTGTCGGTCTCCGATACTCAAAGACCAAGCATATTGCAAAAGGAATCCTTATTGGTGTTTGTGTCGGCATACTCTATTGGTTCATTCATAATATTTGCTTGTCTTTTGGATACGCCGAGACATTTCCGCCCTTATTTGCAGCATGGTTATCCAATATGGTATTTTTCTCCTTAGGTATTATTGGAGTAGTAACATTGAGGACGTAACGGGAAACAGAGCGACACCAGGTATCAGCCTGATAGCTGTACGCGATTAGCACAACCGTAAAAACAGGGGCAAGGGACACGTTGTAAAATAGAGAGATAGAAAGGCGAAAACAAGAGCATATGAAGGCTTATCTTGACATTGAAACAGACAGGGAAGGCAACATTAGTGTAATTGGCATTTCAATCGGCAATAATGGTTTCAAACAGTTTGTTGGAAAGGCAATCACCAGCCATAAGGTTGAGAATTTCTTGCGATCGGCAAAAACGATTGTCACATTCAATGGTGATAGTTTCGATCTTCCTCAGATAAAAAAGCAGCTCAACCTCGACCTTAAAACAACGCATCGTTCGTATGACCTGTTTAAGGTAAAGAAGCAACTCAATATTAAGGGTGGACTGAAAGAACTCGAGAAGATGTACGGGATAGAAAGAAAAACTGAAGGTGTAAATGGCTTCAAAGCAGTCCAACTATGGGAGATATACCGAAGACACGGAAGAAAAGATGCACTGGAACTGCTCTTAGAATATAACAAAGAAGATGTGCTGAATCTCATTCCACTCGAAGAGAAGTTTAATGCACTCATGAAGGAACTATTCTATGATAAAGAACTTTGAAATCTCGTCAGCATACAACAAAATAGCGGGAATCATGGTAATCCCTGAAGGTCGAGGAAAATATCCATGTGTTATTCTCTCGCATGGCCTTGTCAGTTCAAAAGAAAGCTCAAAATACGCCCTCGTATCAGACACCTTTGCTCGGGCCGGTATTGCAACGTGCAGATTCGACTACCATGGATGTGGAGAAAGTGGGGGCGATATAACCGAGACAACCCTTACAATTCGCCTTGAGAACCTTGACGTCATAACTGAATATGTTATGTACCATCCTTCAGTAGATTCCAGGAATGTAGGTATTCTTGGGAGCAGCTTTGGAGGAACAACATGTGTGTTGAAAGCCGCTAAGGATAAAAGGATCAAATGCATTTCGCCCTGGGCAACCCCGTACAGAATGGATATGGATGGGGACGGAACCATATCGGGCATCCTGTTTAAGGAAACGATTTTTACAGATTTCGCTCAACACGACATTCTTTCTGAAGCCAGGAACGTATCAAATGCCCTTGTTATCCATGGCGAGATGGACGAAGTTGTGCCCTGCGAGGAAGGGAAAGCTCTGTATCACAATATGCAAAAACCAAAAAAATGTGTCATTATCAAAGGTGGTGATCACATTCTTTCAAACCCTGTCCACCGGGATAAAGCTATTCGGCTTGCCCGTAATTGGTTCCAGAGGTACTTCAAGAAAGGATAGGTTATTCCTTTTTCTTTTCTGCTTTTATTCCGAGTCTGTCTTTGATAAAATCGCCCACCACATTGCTTAATCCTATGCCAAGGGCAAGAGAAAGCGTCATGATAATACCGCCGAAAATAATAAGAAAACTTATGGTAATGATTGTATTGCCTACACCTATATACTCAAAGACAATTCCGAAGGTTATGATAACAAGAAAAATCCTCACGCCCTTTGCGATAGGATCTCCATATTTAATATTTGCATTTTCACAGGCTAAATAGATAACCCTGCTGATAAAATTACTCAGAATAATACCTATGATAATGATTACAATAGATACAATAATAAGAGGGAGCGCACTCGAAACCCGCGAGGCATATTCAGTAAACTGGCTTATGCCAATGAAATTTAAGCCAAACGAGAAGAAAACAACAATAAAAATCCAATACACAATCTTGCTTATCACAAGAGATGGCAGTGTCTGGACACCACCTTTTTGGAGAAAATTTATAATCCCCACTTCATTCGCCCACTTATCGAATCTGAAAAGAACAAGAAGTCTCGCTAAAAGCTTTTTTATGAACCAACTGATAATGAATCCACCAATCATTACAATAATCATCACGATTATGTTCAGAAAAACCTCCGTGAAGTTGTCATAGAGGTCCAGAAACATATCCCGAAAGAAGTCAATCATGGGAACAATCTTATTCGATGTCACTTCTGAAGTCAATGAAAAACACATGCAAAACCATACATTCGCGCCTCATGAACTGCTAAAAAATAAATATTTCTCCTGTGAAATATTGGTCAGCCGGTTCTCTTACCATGATTAGAAAAGTTTTACATTTTTTTATTGACATTCTTTTCAGATTTGTTTAGGAATTCTAAAATACTTAAAGGAGGTAGGACAATGCCTGCAAAAGTTGATGAAGATGCCTGCACAGGATGTGGGGCTTGTGCTGAGGTATGCCCGGTTGATGCCATTTCCGTTGATGATACGGCTAAAGTTGATCCGGAAACCTGCACTGAATGCGGGACCTGTGTAGATGAGTGTCCCGTAGAAGCAATAAGCATGGAAGAATAGTTTTACTATTAAACATAAAAGGATGGGCGTACACCCATCCTTTTATTCGTTTCACCGTTTTTTGTTATCTTTATTCTATACTCTTTGCAACAATCTCCGAGATATCTAATGCCTTCATTGTTTCAGACTTCTCTTTGTCTTTTATAGCATCTTCCATCATGATAAGACAATATGGACAAGCAGTTACAAGGGTGTTGGCATTCGCAGCAATCGCTTCATCCATCCTCTGGTGGTTTATCCTCAGATGATGCTCTTCCATCCAGATTCTTCCGCCGCCGCCGCCGCAGCAGAAGCCTTCATTATGGTTACGTCCAAGTTCAACAAAGCTTCCTTTTTTGAACTGATGTATGACATTCCTCGGCGCATCGAAAATTTGATTCACCCTCCCAAGATAGCATGGATCGTGGTATGTGGTAATGCCCTCAAGATTTGCATTGATCTTGATTTTGCCCTCCTGGGCCAGTTTTGCGATGAGCTCAGTGTGATGGTAAACCTCAAAGTTTGCACCAAGTTGAGCGTAATCGTTTTTCAAGGTATTGTAACAGTGCGGACAGGCGGTAACAATTTTCTTAATGCCTAATTCTTTCAGCAATTCCGCATTCCCTTCAGCTACCTCAAAATATTGATACTCATTTCCTGTTCTCCGGAGGGGATCACCGCAGCATTTCTCCTCTGGGCCGAGCACGCCGAAAGAGACTCCTGCCTTCTGCAATATTGTTGCAAATGCCCTGGCAATCTTTCTGTTCCTATCATCAAGGGACGCTACGCAACCAACCCAGTACAGGTATTCAACTTCTTCTTCCGTAGCCTTCTTAATGTCAAGGCCTTCAGTCCACTCAAGCCTTTGAGATTTTCCCATTCCGTATGGATCAAAACGTGTCTGGAGGTTCTTGTAAAGAAGCTTAAGTTCCGAATTCACTTTACTCAAAGTCATGATGAGATACCTTCTCATCTCTATGTTCTTATCAAAGGTAGGGATTGATACCGGGCAGTTAACCTGGCAGGATAAACATGCTGTGCAGGACCAGATAGTCTCTTCCTGAATAACATTGTCGATAAGCCCATCTTCGTTCTTTATGCCTGCCGCTGTCTTCTCCCATTCGCCTTTTAGGTCTTGGATAAATTTTTTCGGAGAAAGTGGCTTTTGAGTGAGGTTCGCCGGGCAACGATCCTGGCACCGACCACATCGAGTGCATGCATCAAGGTCGAATATCTGCCTCCATGTAAATCCCTCTATATTGTTTACGCCAAATTCTTCTGCATTCTCGAAATCAGGAATCGGTGCAATTGCTCCTCTCGGCTTGTCTTCAACTCCTCTGAACATCATGTTGAGCGAAGAGGTAATGATATGGAGCAATCTTGAATATGCAATATACACAATAAGGCCAAAGCTTATCACCATATGGAAATACCAGAGGACCAGGTGAGTCGCCTCAATGGATGCCTTTTCCATACCGCTGAAAAGACCTGCCAGGAACCAACCTACAAAACTCCATACCTCATAATCAGGTTTTGTTGCTGCAATCCTCGCTGCCTCAACCAAAAAGCCAGATACGAGAACCACCAATATCCAGATGAGACAAATAAAATCATCCGGCTTATTGTCGTTTATCCTCTCCGGCTTTACCACATATCGTCTGTACATGGCCATTAAGATACCGATTACTGCAATCAAACCTCCGAGATCAAGGAAGAAAGAGAACCAGAGATAAAAGTCTCCGACAAGAAATTTGTAATTGAAGAGAAGATCTGTAAAGTCTGCCTGAAGCGCTACAAGGGCAGTACCAATAGTGAGGAGAACGAAACCCCAGAAGATGAAGAAATGCATCCATCCGGGGAAGGATTCGCCTGCTCTCAAAATAGTGCTGTGAAAAATACCGCTCTTGATGAAGTAGCCAATTCTTGCACCGGCTGTCTTTGCAAAGTTTATTGGTTCAGGTTTTCCAATCTTCCACATTGCATAGCGTTTCTTGATACCAAGAATTAAGAGAACAAAGGTAATTACCATGAATACGTAAGTTATCCACTGCCCCACATGTCCTGCGTTCCAGAGGATCTCCCTGCCAATCTCCATCATCCGCCTCCTAAGACTTTTTTTGCGATATACTACCACAAAATATTTTCATTGTGAAAATAAATTCTCACTCAATTGTGAAATTATTTACAAAGACCTGGAGAGCCCGTAAATTCAGCTATTCTGATGGTAAGATTAAGTAATCACCACAAAAAAGCGAAAAAATATCTTGACACGGTTTTATGGCTTCTGGTATGAAACATTAGACTTCAAATCCACGTATAAAGGAACGGTGATAGACCAGGGGGAATGAAAAGAACTGTCTTCACGTTTATAATATTCTGTTTTTTTGCAGTTGTTTCATCAAATCACGCATTTTCTTCTCAGGTTACCTATAAGGTAAAATCCGGAGATACCCTCGCGAAGATTGCAAAAAAATATCATGTCTCAGTTGACAAGTTAAAGAATCTCAACGACCTTTCGTCAACTAAACTCAAGAAAGATCAAATCCTTGTCATTAAGAAAGATATTTCCGGTAAAAAAGAAAACGTCAAAGTTGCTGCACCATCCGTACGCAATGAGCCGCCCGTTAATCAAGCAGTCGTTGAAAACGACGGAGAATTCATCGAATATCGGCCGAAAAAGGGTGACACCCTTGCAAAAATCGCATCAAAGTTTAATCTCGATGCGGAAGACATCCTTGAATCAAATAACATAACAGGCAGGAAACTTCCGAAGGTTATACTGATCCCGAAAATTATTGAAGTGAACGATTCAGAAGAACTCATTGAACTCTCTAAAAAACCTCTCAAGCCATGGCGGAACAATGACGAGAAGTACATGCTTGTGAAGGTTGCCAAGAGCTTCATGGGGGCGCCGTATAAGTATGGTGGCGAAACCGTCCGAGGCCTTGACTGTTCTGCATTTGTGAAAAAGATATACGACATCTTCGATGTTCAGCTTCCACGGAGCGCCAGGGAACAGTTCATGGTAGGAAATAAAATATCGAAAGAGGAACTGGCTGTCGGTGACCTCGTTTTCTTTAAAACCAAACGGTATGTTAAATATCCTACCCACGTTGGAATTTATATTGGAGATGGTAATTTTATCCATTCATCCTCAACTCGCTGCAAGCTTGGCGTAAAAGTAGATGCCCTTTCCTCAGAATTCTATTCAAGAACGTTTGTTGGGGCTACTCGGGTAAAGAAATTACCTGACGACACTGCAGAAGGTTCAAAGAGCACACAAAACATCTCTTCAAGTAACTCGTAATAGTTGAACAAAAAGTACATACTGATTTCTCTTTTTGTAATTCTGCTCCATCTTTCCGGCTATTTTGTGCTCATAAGAAGAATTGAGCCCATCCAGTATTTTGCATACCTTATCTTGTGGTGGTCATATATCATCTTCATTGACGTTTTGATTGCCATACGAACCAAACGATTCCTCATTCTCAATAGAAATTTGCCTTTTCTCATTGTCATCTCTTCGGGATTCTGGTGTATGTATGAGATTATCAATCTCAGGCTTGAGAACTGGTTTTACATAAACCTTCCCCGTAATTTTCTCCAGCGTTGGATGGGGTACATGTTGGCTTATGGCACTGTTATACCAGCAATATATCTTACCAAGGAATTCATCTTCGGAATACTCGGAGAGATACAATGCAAACCTGTCCCTGTGGGGCGTTATGCTTCTATGGCTATGTATATCGGGGCTATAGTGTTCATACTATCAATAGTCTTTCCGGTTTACCTTTTTCCCCTTGTGTGGATTTTTCTTCTCTTGATTATGGATGGCTATAATTATCGGCAAGGGTATTCATCTTTCATAGGAGAATGGGAGCGGGGCTTGGCTGGAAATCTTCTTGCCACCCTTGCTTCAGGGCTCGTGTGCGGTGTGCTCTGGGAAACATGGAACTTCTGGTCCATATCTAAATGGGTCTATACCGTTCCCTTCTTTGAGAATTATAAGATCTTTGAAATGCCTTTGCCGGGCTACCTCGGATTTCTATTTTTTTCCGCGGGGACTGTTGCTTTCTTCAATTTTCTCCAGGGGATCAAGGTTTATCAATCGTATCTCCTTCGCGCAACATCTACTGCCCTTGTTTTTTCCCTCTTTTCATTCGCGATGATCGACAGAAATACAGTTTTTTCATACACAACAAGGCTCGACCAGCTGTCTTTCATAGCAGAGGAGAGACTCGGTGTCTTAAAAGCTGATGGAGTCAGAACAAGCTTTGGAATAGACCCGGCTTTTTTGGAACCAGGAGAAAAGGCTACTTTGGATTTAATCCATTTAAAAGGGCTTGGATTTGAACACTACCTTAGGCTGCACGAGCAAGGAATAGATACCGTGCAGAAGCTGTCACAATCAGACGAGAATGTAATCTCCCGCATCCTCAATGAACCAAACAAAAGAAGGATACGGGTCTATATAAGAGCAGCAAAACGAACCGACAAACCGTGACGCGTAACGCATGATTGGTAATCGGTTTTTCTAACCCATCACACGTCACTGATTTCGCGATACGGGTTTCCCCAGCTTTCCACTTTTCTTGCCTTATTAACCTTTACCTATCTTATTCCTAATCCTGTGTTTGTCATCTTTCCCGTCTTTCTCGCTGCTCCCGCCGTTCCCGCCGTTCCCGTCCACTAAAACATTGACAGTCAATAGTTGATTATGGTGAAATACGGACTATGGCAAAAAAACAGACCAAAGAAATACTCAGAAAACCTGATTTCCTCCTCAGTTTTATTGAAAATGCCTCTATTTTCATTCAGGAAAATATCCGCAGCTTCATTATTGGCATAGTAATATTTGTTGTTGCAGCTGCTTCAGTTTATGGTTATACCGTGTATTCACGCAACCAAGAAGAAAAATCCCAGGCCATCCTGTTTCAGGCCATAAAAAGTTTTGAAGAGTTCAGCCAAACAGGCAAACAAGAAAACCTCACACATGCCGAAAATGCATTTCATTCTCTCATACAGGAAAAAAGGGGTAAAACATATCAGATTGCCAGGCTGTACCTTGCAACCATATATACTATGCAGGGAAAGGTTGATGACGCCAAGACTCTGTATCAGGAAATCATAAAGGGTTCTTCCGGTACAATCCTTCAAACACTCGCCGAACAAGCTCTTCAGAATTTGGAAAAGAAATAAACCTTCCTTTTCTCAGTCTTCTCGCCTGTCACGATGACCGCTATGCGTATAAAACACTTACCGGTTCATACTTCGTTCCCTGCATCGCTGGGTAGATGCCAGCCAGGATACCAACAAGCGTGCTAATGAGGAGCGAGATCATGATGTTCGCGAGGTAGAGGGAAAACGGTAGCTCACCAAAGTAGCTGACAAGTGCTGTAATAACAAATCCTACACAAACACCGAAAACGCCTCCTATGAGAGCAACAACAACTGACTCAGTAAGAAATTGGAGAATAATATCTCTTTTTTTGGAACCTACAACCCTCCGTATGCCTATTTCCAGCTTTCTTTCAGAAATTGAGAGAAGCATAATGGCAAAGATGCCGAGCCCTCCTATCAAAAAAGAAACAATAGAAGCGATAATAGTTAATATCGACACAAGGCGGATACCTTGCTCCTGTGTTTTCACGATATCTTCCATAGTAAAAATAGAAAAATCATCCTTGTTCTCGGGCTTCATTTTGCGAATCATCCGTATAAAGCTTTGAAGAACCTGTTTCATGTCGGCCAGGAAGACCCCATCCTGTACCTGGACATAGGCACCCTTAATGTAATCCACGTTGCTGTATCTTCTCATAAAAGAGTTCAATGGTACATAAATCTGTAAATCCTGATCCTGACCGGCCAAATCGGTTCCTTTTTCATTCAGAACCCCTACAACCTCTGTTGGGACCCGATAGACAAGGATATATTTCCCTATTGGATTCTCATGTTTGAAGAGATTGTCAAAAACCTTATAGCCAATAACAGCTTTTTTTGCGGCTTTTCGATTGTCTTCCTCTGAGAAATGCCCGCCCATAAGCACGTCCAAATTCCGTATTTGAAACATAGCGTCAGTCGTACCTACAATACTCGCAGTAACAGTTTTTTCCTCGTACCGTGCCGGGTATGTTATGTCAAAAAAAGGAACCACTTCGACAACTCCGGGAACCGACTCCTTGATTCTCTTCACGGTTTGGAGTTTCAGGTTTTTAGAATCGCCGAACGGTTGTGCTCCCCTTCCCGTTACACGCACATAACCTGATCGCACGATTACAAGGTTTTTCCCAAACTTGCCTATTTCAGTATCTATCTGCTTCTTGAGGCCGTTGCTTATATTGCCGAATGCAACAAGACTCATAACCGCGAAGAGTATACCGAGGAGCGCAAGAGTCATCCTGCCCTTATGAACGATAAGGTTCTGAAAGGCTATCTTGAGATAAAAGCCGAGTGTGTATTTCATCCCCGTATTGCCTCAATGGGCTCTATCCTGCTTGCCTTCAAGGCTGGCCGAAAACCCGCAATCAACCCGGTAATAAAACTGAACATGAGAGCAAAAACAACTACCTTGTATGAAAATAACATGGGTATATCAAAAAGTGCCTCAAATGTTCCGCCCAGCGCAAGGCTCAGCAAAATACCGGCTATTCCCCCCAAGAGCGTTATAATCACCGACTCGAAAAGGAAGGAAAGGAGGATACCCCTCTTTGAGGCCCCATAGGCCCTCCTGATACCTATATCTTTTCTTCTCTCCTGTATAGTCAAATAAAAAAGATTTGCAAGGACAAAACCGCTTACCACAAGAGCAACAACAGAAGCCATTCCAAGAAAGAGCAAAAGCTGGCCAGAAATGACCGTTACAAATTTTATAATGTCCTGCGAGCTTCGTATAGTGAAATCATCCTCTGCTGATTCCGGAAGGCCATGGTTTCTCCGAAGCACTGCCCTCACGTCCTCAACGGTCTCGCTCACATCCCTGTTTGTTCTTAATCTCACCCCACTCAAATACTTCTTATCATTCACAACTCTGCTCGTAACCGTTGTGAGCGGCATGATTACCCTGTCATCTATTTGCGGACCCCCGGTTCCTCCACCCCTTTCCTTAAGAACGCCAACAACAGTCATCGGAAGTCTCCCAGCAAGGATTACCTTCCCTATGGCATCTTCGCCCTGAAAGAGTTCATCATACACCTTTGATCCGATAACACATACGGCTTTTGCGTTTTTGTAATCGTCCTCATCAAAAGGGACTCCAGCCTGAAGCTCCCACGACATTGACTCAAAGTAATTAATCGTAGAACCAATTATGCGGGACTGCCATTTTCGATCCTTATACTTCATGGTCGGACGTCTCGAATAGTAAGTCCTGACAGAATCGTAGATCCCTTCAATTTTTTCAAGATTTTCTGCGTCTCTGAGGGTAAGCGTGCTTCCTCTCACCCGTGCTGTCCGCTGCCTTTCCCCGCCTCCCCAAACCATGATAGAATCCGGACCAAGCGTTTCAAATATTTCCTTTGCCTTTTTGTTTGCGCCGTCTATTGTGGTGATGATGATACAGATTGAGAGGATCCCAAGGGCAACCCCGGCAAAGGAAAAGATAACCCTTCCACGGTAGTAATAGAGAATCTTGAGAATCTCCTCAAGAAACTCTCTACCTCGTGATATCTTCTGAAATAGTCCCATCTTCTATCCTGATCAATCGTTTGCCAAATGATGCAAGTTTAGGGTCGTGGGTTACAACGATGATCGTTTTCCCTTCTTCGTTGAGCATCTGGAACAGGTCCATAATCTCTCCTCCTGTCTTTGAATCAAGAGCGCCGGTTGGTTCATCAGCAAGGATTAGATCAGGCTCATTAATCAGGGCACGCGCTATGGCAACCCTTTGCTGTTCTCCGCCGGAGAGTTGGGAGGGTTTATTGTGGATTCTTTCTGAAAGCCCAAATTTCGTCAGGAGCACCTTTGCTTTTTCGCGGGGATGTTTGATTTGCTTTGAAGAATAAACAATTGGAATAAGGACATTCTCTATGGCATTCAAATAGGGGAGGAGGAAAAACTGCTGAAAAACAAAACCGATGTGCAGGTTTCTCATGGCGGCAAGCCTCTCATCGTCAAGGCCATTTATGGTAACATCCATGAATCTGTATTCACCTTCAGTCTGCTTGTCGAGAAGACCGACAATATTCATCAACGTCGTCTTCCCGGACCCGGAAACGCCCATGAGAATAACGAATTCACCGTTTTTGATCTCAAGGTCTATTCCCTTGAGAATTGGTAGCTCGCGCTCTCCAATAAAATAACTTTTTTTTATATTTCTGAGGCGAATCACTTCTTTGAACCCGGAGAAGCATTCTGAGGAGGCTTCCTGACTACCGCAGGTATTACGATGATTTCACCTTCGCTGAGCCCTTTAATAACCTCTGTGAACGTATCATCCCGAATCCCCAAGGTTACCTGCTTTGCTTCAGTTTTGTTTTTCCCCTTGAAGTAAACTACCGTCTTTCCCTCTTCAAATCGAATAGCATTATTCGGGACAACTAGTACATCTGTTTTTTCCTCAACGATAATTCTTACGTGAGTTGTCATTTCAGGCCGCAGAAAGGCCGTATCTTTAGGATCTATCTTAACTATAGCCAGATAATAGACAATATTATCCTTAATTTCAGGTTGGGGATAAATCATATCGATTTTTCCATAAAATCGTTTATCGCGAAAGGTATCAACCCAGTATTCGATCTTTTTCCCCGGTTTTGTCCGCCCTATATCTGTTTCATCAACATAAATCCACATTTCAAGCTTACGTGGATCGATAATGGTAATAAGGATGGCAGCAGAAAGACCTGAAACAACGGTCTCGCCCAACTGCGTTGAGACAGCTGACACATATCCGGAGATTGGGGCATAGATCTTTGTATAACTGAGGGACACCTCAAGGGCTTTGCGCCGCTCCATTGACTCCTTTACCTTAGCCTTCCCGTATTCTACCTGTGCGTATGCCACGTCCATCTCGCGTTTGGCCTTGTCAACACTGTCCTTGGTAGTGAACTCTTTTTCCAGAAGACTGAGTTCTCGTTCATAGTTTGTCTTGCTATAGGCGTACTGCGCCTCTTTTGCCTCAAGGTCCCTTTTTAAAGACTCAATGGTAGCCTCTGTGTTCCGTATGTTCGCCAGGATCTCCCTGTCATCAATCGTCGCGATCAATTCACCTTTTTTCACAGAATCTCCCACCTGATATTTTAGAGACGTAAGAGTACCGGTAGCCCGCGTTCCCACCTTTACAATGGCACCAACCTGTGCTTTTATGATGCCTGTCTGTTCGGTGAAATGGGTAACGTTTCCTCTTTTTACGGTGAATTCCTGACCAGTCTTCTCCCCATTGTCTTTCTTGCCAACAAAGAGATATATGAGAATTCCGACGACTAGAGCTATACTGGCAATAACAATATATTTTCTCTTCACAATTAGTCTCCGCTGAGATAGGCAACGCGTTCGAGGCTTGCCAAGGTTGTGTTGGCACGGGAAATGGCGCTCACAAGGTTTTCCTTTGCTTTTGCGAGATCCCTCTCGCTCTGGAGAAGGGCCAGGATGTCACCTTTTCCGACTTTGTATTCACCGAATGCCTGATCAAAATTCGATGTAGCTTCTCTGACCAGTTCACGGTAAAGGGTTACATTCTGAACACTGAGTTCAAAGTCTTTAAACGCCTTGATAATCTCCACACCAGCATTTCTTTTAATCTCCTCGAGCCTATATTTCGCTGAAGCTATATCGCTTGATGCCCCGAGCATAGTGTAGTAACGACCTACGCCATCAAAAAGAGGCCAGGAGAGGCTAACCCTGAACGTCTCCTGCCTGCCTTCAGGGAAAAACCGATCATCTTGCCGAGTCTGCTCAAGCTGTGCGTTAATGCGTGGAAACCAGGCACTCATCCTTTCCCGGTAAGCCATGTTCAAACGTTCAATCTCGTTCTTCTGCGCTGTCACGTCAGGCCTCACATTAAGCGCCCTCTCAGTGAGTTGACGATAGTCTCCCCTGTATTGTGGTTCCGTGAGCGAGCCTTCCACGTCTTGCCTGTCCTCAGGGTCATAGAGCAAAAGGCTCTTCAATTCGGCAAGTGTTTTTTCATATTCCCTCTGGGCATCCATATATTCAATCTTTGCCGTTGTCATGCGGACTTCTGACTGGAGGACATCGCTCTTCTTCGCCACACCTGCCTCGTATCTTCCCTTCGTGAGGGCGAGAACCCTCTCTGCAACGTCGTATGCTTCTTTCCTTTTCTCGACAATAAACTTATTCCCAAGGACCGTATAAAAAGCTGTCTTAACGAGATAGAGAACTTCGTTCTTTACCCCCTGGAGACGCTCTTTCTCTCGGAGAGTTGTGAAAAAAGCACCTTTTCTCCGTGCATACCGTTCTCCACCATCAAAAAGCAGATAGGAGATTGAACCATCAATGGTGTAAGCATCTCTGGAACCTGAGCTGCCAGAAGCGCTGCTCCCACTCAGGTAGCTTACCGATCGTCTGCCGTTGAGAGACCTGACGTATGAGCTGTATATATCAACCTGTGGAAGGTAAGGATCTATTGTTGATACATATGAATACTCTGTTTTTTTTAGAATTTCTTTTTGCTCCTTAACAAGAAAAGAGATTTCCTGTGCTCTTTTAATGGCTTCGTCGAGGGTGATTGCACATGCCTCATGGACAAAAAAACCGGCAATTATGACAGATACGATAAGAAATTTTTGTTTCCGTGAGAGCATTCTCCCTCCAAAAGATGCTATGAGTTTATCGTTATTTCCTATATAAATCAAATCTTGTGCGTATCATGGGCCATACAAAATCGTGCCCATACGAGCTGATACGTATAATAATTTTGCAAAATAAATGCCAATGCCGGAATGCTGGGGTTTTTTGAGTATTTCTGTCTGCCCTTCAAAGCTCACTCGATACATGCTTCCATACTTACGGTGTAGCTTCGAGAGAGGTTTATCGCATAAAAAACATATAAATCATTGGAGAGAGGTCTATCGACATTTTTGTCGGAATTTCTTTTAAAAAACGACAAAAATGGTAACCGACCTTGGATCAATAATTATATTCATCTTTATTTTCAATATATTATGTCAATTGTCTCCAGGCATAGGTATTGCTATAAAGGGTTTTATGATTAATCTGTTTTTGGGAAACAAGCAATATGGAGGGCTACTATGAAAAGGTTACTTTTGTGGACAATCATTTTTTCGATACTATGCCTTGTACCCACTGTAAGTTATTCACGTAATGGCAGACCGGTGGACCATGACAGGTCCGGAACGTATGGCAGGCCCGGCGATATCCCATCTCAGGCAGGCGGTCATGTTCAAAGAGCTCAGTACGGATACCCCCACAGATATTGGGAACCATATTATAGACCATACTATCGGCCGTACCCGTATCCCTGGTATAGACCATATTATCGGCCGTGGCCAGGATATTATTACGTTCCTGGACCGGTGTATGTCTACCCGCCTCCTCCTGTTGTATACGCACCACCACCGGTTGTAATTGTTCCAAATCAGGCATACGCATACCCTGATCCTCCACCCCCACCGCCTCCACCACCTCCAGCTCCCAAGCAAACTCCACCGCCTCAACCTGCTCCGGCAGCTACTCTTCAGCCAATCTACTTTGATCTCAACAAATCAACTATCAGGCCCGATGCAGAAAAAACTCTCCAGCAAAATCTGGAATGGTTCAGGCAAAACCCTGGGAGGAAGGTAAGCATTCAGGGAAACTGCGACCCGCGGGCAACAGAACAATACAACATCTCCCTTGGCAAGAGAAGAGCTGAAGCTGCACGGCAATACCTTATTAAGCACGGTGTAGATGCAAAACTTCTCGATGTTGTCAGTTTTGGGAAAGAAATGTCCACTTGCAAAGGGAAGGATGAATCCTGTTGGGAAAAGGAAAGAAGGGTCGATTTTATTCCCTCGCCTTAAGGCTGGGGAGTATACAGAAGCGACAGCGTGTTGTACTTATCCTATGTTAAAGAAAATATGTTTTTTGTCACTCATCTTTTGCGCCATTCTCAATTCTTCTGCTATAATAGTTCATGCCGTGTATCTTTCCCAACTCAATAAGGTAGGTATTCATGAAGAGTCTATTACGAAAGAGAGTTCTTCTCATTGTCGTTCTTGTCTTGCTTTGCCTTCTTTTGATGCTGACGCTCTATGCCTATGAAACTGCCACGGTTGCAGATATTGTTGATGGCGATACCCTTATTGTTGAATTTAACAATAAGAAGGAAACTATAAATCTGATCGGTATTGATGCTCCTGAGAGCGTAATGAACAGGAAGGCAGAAATCGACTCTCGAATGACAGGAGAAAGCCTGATCACCATAACTTCCAAGGGCATAGATGCCAAACGTTTTGTTGAAAGGATTGTCAATAAAGGAGACACCGTGTTCATAACCTTTGATGTTCTGATGAAAGACCAGGAGGGAAAACTTCAAGGATACGTCTATCTCTCCGACGGAAGACTCCTCAATGAAGAAATAATCAGGGCCGGGTATGCAAAGGCAATCATTTCACCTCCCAATGTGAAGTTTAAAGACAGATTCATTGATGCCTACAAGGAAGCACGACAATTTCGCCGAGGACTGTGGAAACCTTAACGAACAAAAAAAGCACAGAATTAGTGGGATAAGAATTGTCAAATTGACAAAACCGAAAATGTGTATGTGCCATCGCCCGGTGTAGAAAAAATATGCCCCATTAAAAAATATCGCTTGACACGGAGAAAAAACCTGCTTTACTTGTAGTAAAGGGTGGGTAACCTAAGGCGACGAGTATCTGAAGAGATTATCTGAGACGGAGTAAAAGTTTTTTTCACATCGTCCCTCTTCAGTGAAAGTAGTCAGAACCTCCAACGCGTGGGAGCCTCTGCCAAGCCTGGTGCATCCACCCTGTTTTTTTCAATCATGGTTCCTATACATTATACTGTTTCATATGTATCTGTACTTGACTTGTCTGTAATATGTGCTATTAAGAACTATACGCCTTAAGAAACACAATAAAACAAAAGGGGGTTATCATGAGCGTCTATGTTGTGAACGAAATCGTAGGGACAAGTACAAAGTCATGGGAAGATGCTGCAAAGCTGGCCATTGAAACTGCCGCTAAAACTGTCAAGGATCTCCGTATCGGTGAAGTGGTGAAGCAGGACGTAACGGTAGAAAATGGAAAGGTATCAAGTTATCGGGTAAGACTTAATATTTCGTTCAAGTATAAAGAAAAGTAGACACACTGTATGAATTGAGCAGAAGCGGGGCCATCAATGGCCCTGCTTCTGTATATATTGTAATGCACCACAATATCTGATCTGAAAAAAGACGTCCCTTCGTTGGGATAGATTCTGTTATGCTGTTTCTTCATTATTCATTGTGAACCGCCATTTGCAGAATAATTCTTTCGGATGAGGATCAGGAGGTGCAAATAAACATTCAACCTTAATGCTCCGGTCAACCTCCTCAATGATACTCATAAATTCTCCATAGTGCATGTCCTTGCAGCTGTATTCTCCCAGACCTTTCTTCAGTCGCGCTTCCTGAGAAGCACAATGGGGGATTGAAACAATCACCCCCTCCTTTGTCTCCTCGATCTCAAACCCGGAAATCATTGTCCAGGGTGAGTATCGCAGAACTGTAGCGAGCGCCCTTAGCCCCGTATCCTCAACCGAGAACTTTTCTTTGATCTCTCTGGCCATAATCTTCCCCATTCTGTGCCAGACCTCTTCATTGATCTTGATAGCGGCATCATAGCCAAAGGCATGCTCTACCCCGAGAAACCAAAACCCATCAGTCCTCCTAAACTGGTTAACCATAAACTCGATATAGGGGAGAAGTTCATCATTCCTGAATTGAGGGAGCTTCATATACAGTTTTCCTCCTTTACTTGAGGGTAGCACCTGTTCAAAAAATACGCAGTTTGCTTCTCCAGATTCTATCCTTCAGACGTCTCTGTGTCAATTCTCTCCTGCCAAAGGACGCAAAGACAAAGGGACGAGGGGGAGGCTCAGGCAGCTTTTGCTGACTGAGGGGGCGACGTGAGCCCCAGACGGAAAGCCTGACAGAAGACAGAAGAAGGGAGATGGAAGAAAAACCGGAGCTAAAGGAAGGCTTGGAATATTTAGCTCGCACAGCGAGCGAGAGGGGGAGGCTCAGGCAGCTTTTGCTGTCTGAGGGGGCGACGTGAGCCCCAGAAAGAAGTGCCGAGGGACAGAATCGAACTGCCGACACGGGGATTTTCAGTCCCCTGCTCTACCGACTGAGCTACCTCGGCACGTTGATAGTTAAAACACACTTGCTCGCCGGATGTCAAGAAATTCTGAAAAACTGTATATCGTCGTCCGTATGTCGGATATCGTTAAGACCGTAAATCATTGTTCGCATACCACAAATGCTGTTGTAGCCTTTTGAAGTATACCGTTTATAACATTAAAAACTGATTCCGAAATACAACATACTGCACGTGATATACGTGACATCAAGTTCTTCAAAAACTTTTGACTTTTTATCACCTCTATGTTAACAAATTCACATGAAAGAACAAATGACCAAACCATTCAAGGGAATTTTATATAACCGCAATAAAATTGATACTATCGCGTCATGTGTATGTCCTCCGTATGACGTCGTATCCAGTGTCCGTACGTATTATGAACGGCACCCTTTCAATGCAATTCGCTTAGAACTTCCGCTTTCCCAGCCATCCATGGACAAATATAATGTCGCCAGACATACATTAGAACAATGGTTGAGGACTGGCGTGCTTCACAGGGATGTGAGCGATACAATTTATGTGTACGAACAGGAGATTATCGTCGATGAAATACACTACCTGAGAAGAGGTTTTATCGCTCTGAACAGACTTCTGGAGGAGCGTATCCTGACTCACGAGGAGACGAGAAAGAAGGCAAAAGAAGACCGCGAGAGGCTGATTACTACACTCAAAACATATACCAGCCTTGTCTTTGCCCTGTATGAAGACAAAGAAGAGGCCATCGAAGATATCCTTGTAAGCTCCCAGAAAGAGAAGCTCTATGATTTTATCGACGAACAATCGATAACGAACAGGTTTTACCGGATGACAAACCCCGATGAGATAGAGATGCTTACGTCTCTTATGGAGTCAAAAAAGATCTATATCGCCGATGGTCATCACCGATTGGCCGTCTCATATAAGATTGGCCTGGACTATATCCCCATCTATCTGACAAATATGTATTCCACAGGAATTGTAATCTTTCCCTATCACAGGATTGTACGATTTAACACACCCAGGAGCCTCACAGAGCTGTTGTCCCTTCTGGAAAAATCTGTATCAATTGAAAAATTTCCTCTCACGAATGCCGGTTCCCCGCGATTGGCTGCACAGAAGATTAATACAGCTTCAAAACCTTCCTATATCATGTATTCCAAGGATAATCCCGACACCTTCTACATCCTGTCAGAGAAGGTTCCTGTGTATACGGACCCGGCGGTTCATGAAAGTGTGCGTAAATTAAAAGTCAGTATACTTCACATGGGTATCCTGAAAAACGTCCTCAATGTCCAGGACGAGGAGATTTCATTTACCCAAGCCCTCGATAAAACAGTTGCCCAGGTGAAGGATGGCGTCCATGATGTAGCCTTTTTCCTCCCGCCAACCCTTGTTGAAGAGGTCAAGGAAATTGCCGATAACAGTCTCTATATGCCTCCAAAATCAACATTTTTTTATCCAAAGATACTGACAGGCCTTGTCTTCTATCAGTATGACTGACGCTGTTGTAAGTCGCGACGAAACCCTCGATGTTTTGTGCGAAGACAAGCTTCAGATTATTCAGAAAAAACGTGGATACCGTTTCTCGATTGATCCAATTCTGCTTGCGAATTTTATAACCCTCAAGAAGCATGAACGGCTCCTGGATATTGGATCAGGATGCGGAATTCTTCCTATTTATCTGTCCAAAAAGGGCTACATGAATGAGATGCACGGCGTAGAAATACAGCAAGATCTATACGAGATATCACTGCGGAATACGATAATTAATGATTGCAGGAATGTAAATTTCATCCATGGCGATATAACGGCACTTGCTCATCGGTTCAAAAGATCCCCTTTTCACATTGTGATTTCAAACCCACCCTATACGAAGAAAAAAACTGGCAGAAAGAGCCCTCACCCTTCACGGTTTGTGGCCAGATACGAAACTTTTTTGAACCTTTCCGATCTCATCACGGTTTCATCTTCGCTGCTTTTTAAAAAAGGGAGATTTTATGTCATATACCCTTCTCGAAGACTCGGAGAGCTTATTGCTATCGCCAGATCGAACAATCTCGAACTAAAGCGATTGCGCCCTGTGTATCCCCGTGTGGGCGAGGCAGCAAACCTTTTTCTCGCAGAGTTCATCAAAGAGGGTGGTGGAGAAGTAAAAATTGAACAACCTCTTTACATTTATGATAATAGCAGATACACTGATGAGATAAAGGAATATTATATTCTTCCCGACTGATTTATGGAAACCGTCACCAAACTCATAGCAGACGACCTGACACTTCTTGAATCGACAATTCAGAAGCTCATTACGACCAAGATAGGATTCATCAAAGAGATCGTAAACCATATCATTCGGTCTGGCGGGAAAAGGGTACGACCCATTCTGATCATACTCACCGCAAGGCTTTGCGGGTACAAGGGCGAACAACACATCCCCTATGCAGCAATCATTGAATTTATCCATACGGCAACATTGCTTCATGATGACGTGGTAGATAACGCGCAGACCAGGAGAGGATCATCAACAGCAAACACCGTGTGGGGGAATGAACCAAGCGTGCTTGTTGGGGACTTTCTTTTCTCAAAGTCTTTTGAGCTTATGGCTCATAATGGCAATGAAGAAATCATGAGAATCATGTCAGAAGCAACGACATCGCTCGCCGAAGGAGAAATCCTTGAGCTCCTCAAGACGTGTGATATTGAAACAACAGAAGAAGAATACTTTGAAATAATAAAAAACAAAACGGCATCACTTTTTTCTGCTGCCTGTGAAGTAGGAGCAATTCTCGGCAAGGTTAATCATGAAAAAAGGACTGCTTTGCGAGACTTCGGATACAATCTGGGCATGGCTTTTCAACTCACTGACGATGTTCTCGACTACGTTTCCTATGATTCGGTTTTGGGAAAACGCGTAGGCACTGACCTTAAGGAAGGCAAGGTAACCCTTCCCCTTATCCACGCATTAAAATCTTCTTCAGAAAAGGAAATACACTATATACATACTGTACTCAACAATACAAGAGTAACAACAAAAGACTTCGCACGGGTTGGCAAGATCATAAAAAAATATGGCGGGGTTGAATATACTGTGAATACAACCCGGCAGTTCATTGAAAAGGCAAAAAGAAATCTCCAATTTTTCCGTTCTTCTGCCTACAAGGAAAGCCTCATTACTCTGGCTGATTACATACTGTCAAGGGAAACATAAAAAAAAACCCGTGACTGGTCATGCATGATCGGTAAAAACCTCAGAAAAACTTCAGAAATTAGTCGACAACAAACCCATTAAGCGCCACAGATCACGCGGTACCCTTCACGGGTTTTTGAGAATGGCACCTTTGGGAATTACGACTATTCCCCTATCAGACACAAAAAACTGCTGTCTGTCCTTTTCTATGTCATATCCGATCTTCATGCCATCCGGCACTCTTACCCCCTTATCGATGATAGCCCTTTTCACTTTTGCCCGCATGCCGATGACAACGTTGTGAAAAAGGATCGATGATTCCACCTGGGCATAACTATTTACCCTCACTCCGGGGGAAAGTATACTTCTCCATACCTGGCCACCGCTGATTATGACACCACTACAAATAATTGAGTCGAGAGCCTTGCCGGCCCTTCCCGTATCTTCATCTGCAAAGACAGTTTTGGCAGGGGGATACTGACCTTCATACGTTCGTATTGGCCATCGTTTATCATAAAGATTGAATATGGGGCTTACAGAGGCAAGGTCCATGCTCGCTTGATAATATGCGTCAATGGTTCCGATGTCCCTCCAGTAGTCAGCATCCTTGCCACCGATCATGCCAAATCTATACACAAACACCCTGTGGCCAGGATACATGATGGGGATAATATCTCTCCCGAAATCATGATGTGAGCTCTCTATTGTCGCATCTTTATTGAGGATATCGATAAGCGCTTTTCTATTAAAAATATACACACCCATGGAAACAAACGCCTTGCCACGCTTTCCTGGGATTGCTTTCGGGCGCTCCGGTTTTTCTTCAAAACCTACCACCCTACCTGTCTCGTCAACCTGGATTACACCAAAACGATGGGCCTCTCTCAGATCAACCTCAATTGCTGATATTGTCAGGTCAGCCTTCTTCTTTTGATGGTACCGAATAAAATGTCCATAATCCATCTTGTATATGTGATCACCAGAAAGTATCAAAATGTATTCTGCATCGAGCTCCTCGAGGTGATAGAGGTTCTGATAAACAGCATCTGCAGTTCCCTTGTACCAGTCATCCCCGACACGCATTTGAGGTGAAAGATGAGACATGAATTCCCCGAGTTCAGGACTGAATACACTCCATGCGTCCCGCGTATGTCTCTCGAGCGAAAAGGACTTGTATTGAGGGAGGAGAAAAATCTGTCTTACCCCTGAATTGATGCAGTTGCTCAGGGTAAAATCAATTACCCGGTATTTTCCGCCAAAGGGGACTGCTGGTTTAGCCCTGTCCCTCGTAAGAGGGTGAAGACGGGCACCGACACCGCCAGCAAGGACAAAGGCTATTGCATTCTGGATGATCTTCGATCTCATCATACTATTTAATTAATAGCACATTCATGGAAATAATCAATCACAAACAAAAAATTTCCTTGCGTGAGATATTAACTTATTGTAATTTCACGATTACACTTATGAATATCTTTTCCGTGCCTCCACTCTTGAGTGCAATCGTTCTCTTTACGCTGTTTCTCATGGGTATCATAAAGGCACGAGCGTCTCGGGCAAATATCCTGTTTGCCTTCATATGCCTCATTGGATGTTTCTTAAACACAGACAAGGCACTCCTCACCGGATCGCTCCATCCCCTTACTGCCTTGCGATTAAGCAGAATAGATCATGCCTTCCTTGTTTTTGTCATCCCCCTCTACCTTCATTTCGCTCTTGTTGTTACGGGGTATCGCACGTGGTTTCCTCTTGTAAAAATTTTCTATGGCATTGCATTTCTTTTTATTCCCCTTACCCAGCATCACCTCTATTTGATTGGAATAAAACAATTCTTTTTCGGTTACTTTGCCCTTGCGGGGCCTTTATTTTACATCTTTGGCTGCTTCAGTTCTGTAAGCATCATCCTCTCCATTTACCTCTTTGCGAAAAGCCTCAGAGAGGAAAAGACCGCAATGAAAAAGACAAGGATTAAGTATATCCTTCTCAGTTTTGGTTTTGCAGCCACAGTAACGCATTTTGATATTGTCACCATGATGGGCACCGAGATGTATCCCCTGGGTAACTTTGCATTCATTCCCATGTCACTTCTTGGATACGCTATTTTCAAACACGATATTATGGAATGGAAAATTTTTCTTAATAAAGGCATGGTTTTTTTCACCCTCTTTTTTATGTCAGTCGGTTTCTTCCTTGGCGTCATAACAATCTTGAAATATCTGCTTGGAAAAGATTTTGACGGAGACCTTATATCTATAATATCGATGATCATTACATTCTTTCTGATCTACGTTTCAAGCCAAAAAGTCTATATCACCATCACCCAGCTCCTTCAGCAAGAATTCCTCAAAAACAGAAAAGCATTACGGAGTTTGAGTTCGGAGATTCTCTCGCTTCTCAAAATAAGCGACATAAAAACGAAGGTGACGGCTGAACTTTCAAACATCTTTGGATTAGAACAATGTGAAATTAAGACTGTTCCAAGGATTGACAGCAACGAGGGTGCTCTCCTTCTGAATGAACAGGATTTCTCCTGGAAGCAAGGATTTAGGCTTTCAATCGCAATTCCATCAAAATCAAATCCATCGTACCTTCTCCTTGGAGAAAAACGCACCGTGAACCTATATACACCAGAGGAAACTGAGGTTCTCATCATGCTTGCACATAATGTAGCGCTGGCATTCGATAATGCAGATGCCTACACAAAATTGCAGGAGTTTTCTCTCTCCCTCGAACGGCTGGTTGATGAACGGACTAAGGCGCTCATCCAGAGCGAAAGCCTTGCGGCCGTGGGAAGACTTGCGGCAGGGGTTGCACATGAGCTGAACAACCCCCTTGCGAGTGTCATGAGCACAATTGAATATCAGCTCGATCACGTACAAAACGATGAACAATTGCGCGATGACCTTGAATTTTCATTGCATGAATTGAGGCGAGCCAGTGATATCGTAAAAAGCCTTCTCGATGCGTCTCGCCAAAAAGAGGAGGCCAAAGAACTGGTTGATATCCATACGCCAATTGAAGATGCCCTTAAGGTGCTCTTCAACCAGTATAAAAACAAAAAAATAACTATCATCCGTAAGTTCAATGCAGAATACAGCCTCGTGAGGGGTAATACGCCAAGACTTTGTCAGGTATTCATAAACCTTCTAAAAAATGCAATCGATGCCATTGGGGAAAAAGATGGCCAAATTACCATTGAAACGACAAATGAAAGCGATCCAACAACAGGTAATGGTCCTGCCATCATCGCTCCTATGGTTGTCTGCAGAATCATAGATGATGGTGAAGGAATGAACAAAAAAGACCTTCAAAATATATTCAAACCATTCTTCACCACAAAGCCCCACGGAAAAGGAGTCGGACTTGGTTTATTTATCGTTCACGAGATTGTAAAGGATCACAACGGTTCAATTCAGGTTGATAGCAGTCCAGGAGAAGGAACGATTTTTACCCTTATTTTCCCGCCCCATCAACAAGAATGAGATACTCACCTTTGGGTTCTCCTTCGCTTAATGCGGTAATAAGTTCATCGATTGCCCCCCTCATTACCTGTTCATAGATTTTTGTCATCTCTTTTATAACCACTACAGATCTGTTTCCAAGTTCTTCCTGCATGCACCGAAGCGTCTCAAGAAGTTTTCTGGGCGACTCAAAAAAAATAATGGGATAGGGAAACGAAGAAAATTCATGCAAAACCTTTCTCTTTTTACCTTGTTTTTGGGGCAAAAACCCATAGAAAAAAAACCTATCAACACGGAAGCCCGAGATCGAAACAACACCTGTGGCTGCTGATGGACCTGGCACAGCTCTAACGTCCACCCCTGCTTCATAACACGCTTTTACTACAAATCCTCCTGGGTCAGATACGCATGGTGTGCCAGCGCCCGATATAAGAGCACAGGATTTTCCCGAGGCGATCTGTCGTACCAGCGCCCGATATTAGAGCACAGGATTTTCCCGAGGCGATCTGTCGTGCAATTCCGTTTGCTTTTCTCTCCTCGTTGTAGCTGTTGATTGTAATGATTGGTTTATGGATGGAAAGGTGACTCAAAAGCTTTAAAGCCCGTTCCCTGTTCTCCGCTACAATCAGGTCAACATCTTTCAGGACCTCAATTGCCCGAATGGTAATATCCTTCAGATTGCCGATTGGCGTTGCAACAACATACAGCGTACCACCCATGTTCAATCCCCCAGTTTCTGGCCTTTTTTCTTTAGCTTATCACAAGAATAAGGCAATAGGCTATAGGCGATGGGCTATGGGAAATCCAGAAACAGTTCCTGGAAGTTTGAATCATCTATTACCTGTTACCCATTATCTCGCCTTTTCTGTTTTGTGCGTGTTGTCATTTACTTTCTCTGTGGGATGCATTAAATAATCTGCAATTATTGTGCGATAAATGTATTGCCGGCAAAAGGCTTGACAATTGAGCAAAAGTTTAAGAAAATAGAAGAATGATTTTAACATTATTCTTACTCACAGCGATTTGTTTATTTCCCTTTCACGGAATGTGTGGCATTTATGGCTACGTTGATGAAAGTGGTGTCTACCATTTTACGAACATAAAACCTGCAAACAACACGAAGTATAAGGTTATCGTACCTGACGCACCCAAACCTTCCCTAGCATATTATTCAAAAACTTTTCATACCGACCAATACGATATGCTTATAAAGCAACACTCATATAACCATGGTGTAGACCCTTCTCTTGTAAAGGCCGTGATGAAAGCAGAGTCAAATTTTAACCCCCACGCAGTGTCGCCGAAAGGAGCCCAGGGTCTCATGCAGCTTATGCCTGATACTGCACGTCATATGAGTGTATATGATCCGTTCAATCCTGATGATAATATCAGGGGTGGTACGAAGTACCTCAAGCTCCTGAACGATACCTTTCAGGGAAATCTCGAACTCATTTTGGCTGCATACAATGCTGGTCCAAATAGGGTAAAAGAACACAACATGAATGTTCCACCTTTTGAAGAAACTCAAAACTTCATCAAACGGGTTAAACACTTTTACAATAAACTAAAAAATACCCATGAAGGTTAGAGACGAAGCAGCATCTCTCTGGACGCTGCCAAATCGCCTTTCTATTCTCAGAATTCTTTTTATCCCTATTATAGTGCTTTTCATATCGTCTCAGGAAGATGGCTTGCTCCTTGCGTCATGCCTTCTTTTTATAATTGCAGGGATAACAGATGGACTCGATGGCTACTTGGCGAGAAAGATGAGCTTAACATCCAGATTCGGTCTCTATCTGGATCCTATAGCTGATAAGTTGCTCGTTTCTTCTGTCCTCATTACCCTGACGTATTACCATCAGGTACCACTGTGGGTTACATTGATTCTTGTCGGGAGGGAATTTCTCATCAACGGCCTGCGTGCTTTCTATGCCATGGAAGGGATCACAATCTATCCCTCATCATTCGGAAAAATAAAAACAACCCTTCAAATCATCGGGATATCATGTCTGCTTTTTAATATTGCAATCGAACGCATCGATGTAATTATTCATCAGATAGGGATCATAATCATTTATGGGGCGTTATTTTTTAGCATTTACTCTGCAATAAACTACCTTGCTGCCCTCTTCAAACCACAGGTCATAAAACGTTGATTGGTTGACTGGTAAATTAGTTGATTGGTTTGAAAACCTTGATCACTCAACTTCTCAGCTTCTTCGCTTCTGCCTTTTTTTGTCCACAGATATTGCAATTCTGGCACCGGCTCTTTTTGCCGTTGTCTGCATAAAAGCCCTCCTCGCCTGAAGGACTTTCCAGGTGGAGCAATCTCCCCTTTTGTTTTTTCAGGTATTGGTAGTCAAGCGGCACCTTTCCGTAACCGCCAGTTATATCGAGTGCATACTGCGGTAACGCAAGGCCAGACCCATTCTTTCGCAAGAAATGCATGATTTGAATCCCCTCTTGCACGCTTACCTTAAAATGCATTGCTCCTTGTACTTCGTCGAGCTGAAAAAGATAATAAGGCTTTATACCATGGACCACAAGGAGCTCAAAAAGATTTAAAAGGATATACGGGCAATCATTCACGCCCCGGAGAAGGACTGTCTGACTTACTATACTGGTTCCTGCATCTTTCAGCCTTTTTACTACCCGAATGAATTCAGGAGAAACTTCTCTCGGATGATTGATATGAATGACTACCCAGATCGGTGCGAACCTCTTGAGGGTTGTGTAATGATTGTGATTGAATTCTCCTGGATTAACAACAGGTAACCTCGTACTTACCCGAATCACCTGTATCCGTTTCATTCGTCTGAGACTCCTCATCATGTACATAAAATCTTTTTCAGAAAGCGTACAGGGGTCACCACCTGAAACAATAACTTCTCGTACATCGTTATCCCGTTCTATATAACGGAAGCTTTCTTCCCATGTGAGGCGGGGATCCCAATTTTTGCCTACAAATCGTCTCCTGTTACAAAACCTGCAGTACATTGCGCATGTAGAGGTAGCCAAAAAAACACCTCGTTTTGGGTATTTCTTTATAAAAGAAGGTGTTATTAAAAAACTCTGTTCTTCAAGGGGATCAACAGAGCCGCTTCGAACCAGTTCGTCCTTTGAAGGCACAGACTGCTTCCGTAAGGGACACCCTGGATTTCCATGATCCATTAAAGAAAGATAGAATTCTGGAATTTTCAGAGGAAATTTTTCAGATATCTTTTGAATATCGTGCTTTAATGTATCGCTGAGGAACAGATATTTTGAAAGCTGCTCTGCGTTGGAAACAAAAGGGAGAGTAGTATGCCTACCCTCCCCCTTTCCTGACAAATTAGGGTAATGGTGCGAAGTGTGCTCTTCTGTTCTTCGCCCAGCATTCTTCGTTCTTCTCAGTGCAGACTGGTCTCTCTTTGCCATAACTGATGGTGTCTAAGAGCTTCCCGTCAACACCGAGATTGATGAGGTAGTTCTTTGCAGAGTCTGCTCTCTTCTGACCAAGAACAAGGTTGTACTCCACAGTTCCCCTCTCGTCACAATTTCCTTCTATCCTCACCCTTTTTCCTTGGTTCGCCTTGAACCAAGCAAGATTGTTCTTCAGTATCTCCGCATCACCTGGCCTGATGTTGTATTTATCGAAATCAAAATTGATATCCTTTAGCACAGCAGCAGGTGCAGGGGCAGGTGTAGGTGCCGGTGTGACTGGAACTTCCTTCTTTGCTTCAGGCGGAGCTGCTTTTGGTGGAGGTGGTGGTGGAGCAGGGGTCTCACCCTTGGCTGCCTCCTGGAAACATCCGCATCCACTCAAGAACGCTCCAAACATAAAAACAAACAATATAAGGCCAAACATTTTCAATTTCATATTCCACTCCCTCCTTTAGATAGGGGATATACCCTCATCGCGAGGATATACCCCGATATCCAAACTACTTTTTCGCTGGCTCTGCCTTGGCTGGCTCTGCCTTGGCTGGCTCTGGCGCTGCCGGTTTGGCTTCTTCCTTTGCAGGCTCTGCCTTTGGTGGCTCTGCCTTTGGTGGCTCTGCCTTTGGTGGCTCTGCAGAAGGACCGCAGCTAATCAGTGAAAAGCTAACAAAAAATGTAATAGCTATGAACAACACCACTAATTTCTTCATCGTTTTTTCACCTCCTTTCGTTACGCGTAAATTTTCTTACCAACCTATCCTTTGCAAAAATATATAATACACACAGGCATATGTAAATTAAAATTTTTTAATTATAACATCTTTTTTAATAGTATCAATATTTTTTTTTGTACAGAGCATGTTCCCGGGTTCCAGAGTAGATGCAGTACCGCATGCGACTCCCAACACAAGGGATTCCGCAAAACTTCCTCCATTGTGCAAAGCAAATACCATGCCTGCAACGCACGAATCTCCAGCGCCAAGAGAACTGCGAACTTTTACTTTTGGCGGTATCACATGGTAATTGCCCTCTTTCGAGACGCCTATCACACCCCGCGCTCCTGCAGATACAACGATATATTCGACCATGCTCAGATATGGTTGTACCTCTTCAAAAATATCCTCCATATCACGAATGTTCTTATTAATCAGTCTTCCAAACTCGTGGATGTTTGGCTTAATCAGAAAAGGACCTGCATTCAGGCCCCGCGCAAGAACCTCTTCGTCTGAATCAAGAATCACCCTCACATTCTTTTCTTTAAGGGTTGTTATGAGCTGAGCAAAAAAAGTATCGCTCATACCCTGTGGCATAGATCCTGCCAATACAACATAGCTCTCGTTTGGTACCTCCCTGACTTTATTATACAGGGATGAAATCTCAAACGGCCTTATTTCCGGCCCGGAAGTGCTGAGGAGAGTCTGTACGTTCTTTTTTCTTTGAGAGATGATGGTATTGGAACGAATTTCGTCATGAATTCTCGTGAAATCACATACAATACCTTCACTCACGAGTCTGCCTTCAACCTCTATTCCATTGTATCCACCAACAAAACCAAGAACAACACTCTGGCCGCCAAGCTCTTTAATAACCCTTGATATATCAATTCCTTTGCCCCAGATGGTGTTTCTTTCTTCTATAACTTCATTCACATCATCATAGACGATTTCCTCTACCTCAATGGTTCTTGTAAGCATAGGACTTTGCGTGATGGTGTAAATCATCTGGTTCTGGATGTATTGTATGAAATATAAAGACAAATGGCCACAGAAAAATTTTATCTCTTGTTTTTTGTCAGTCATAATGGTAGTTCAAATACGGTTTTTTGATTATGGAGTCTCTTTATCCAACATTAAAAAGGGGTTTTCTTAACGGCGTATCAATAACCTACACGATGGTTAAGGTTATTGTGCCGTGCTATATTGCTATAGAATTTATTAAGCACCTCGGCCTTATTGAAACAATAAGCACCTTCTTTAAACCCTGTATGGGCATCTTCGGACTTCCGGGAGAATCTGCCCTTGGGTTACTCGCGGGCTACTTTATCAATCTCTATGCTGCTATTGCGGTTATTACCCCTCTTCAATTATCATCAAAAGATATGACCATTCTCGCCCTTATGCTTGGCATAGCTCACAGCCTCCCCATTGAAACAGGGGTTACACGACAGACTGGGGTAAATGCGTGGCTCATGCTCACAGCGAGAGTTGTGTTCAGCCTGTTCTCAGGTATCGTGGTCAATGCGGTATGGAAATTATTCTTATAGCACTAAAAGATTCATTACTTCTTACTGTAAAACTCCTGTGCATTATTTTGCCACTGACGATCTCGTATGAATTTCTAAAGCATAGACAATCTGTGATCGAGAAAAAACATTTTACCTTTTTTGGAATCTCCGGAAAAGGATTTGTCCCCCTCATCACGGGAATTATAATCGGTCTGACATACGGGGCAGGTGTAATTATCTACTCCCTGCGAACCTCACATACAAGCAGAAAGGAAGCATTTCTTATTCTCCTTTTCCTGTCCATATGTCATGCAATCATTGAGGATACACTCATCTTTGTTGTCATTGGAGCAAATGGGCTGGTTTTAATCGGTTTCAGGTTTGCCCTTGCCATTGTCTTGACATACCTGATTTACAGGAGCAGACTATTCAATGCTCAGCTTGATGGCTTCCCTGGGAAGGATTGAAGGATCAAGCAATAGCTCGTATTGTATCTTTGTCTTCATGTTGCGCAGAAGGACAATACCTCTCTCTACTTCATTATCCCCGAGGATAAAAACAAAATCGGCATTGAGACTATCCGCGTATCGCATCTGTGATTTCAATGATCTTTCGTCGTACGAATAGACGAGAGAAAGACCGGCCCCAGCAAATGATTTTATAAAAGGAATAAGGTATTTCTTCGCCCTTTCTCCAAGATATGCGAAGAAGTATGTTGGAGTCGATACTGCTTTTTCACTCATCGTGATCAGTGCAAGCCTTTCAACTCCGATTGCAAACCCGGTCCCCGGTGTTTTAGGCCCGCCCATCTCCTCAACGAGATTATCGTATCTGCCACCGGCTATAAATGCCTTTTGTGCACCAAGATCGTTCGAGGTAACCTCGAACACCGTTCTCGTATAGTAGTCAAGGCCCCTCACAAGCCTCTTGTTAATTCTGACAGAAAAACCAAAACTGCTTACATGCTGCTGAAATTCATCAAAATGCCTTGTGCATTCTTCGCAGAGATATTCAAATAGCACGGGGGATTCTGTGCTGACTTCAATACACTGGGTATTCTTGCAATCAAAGATACGTAACGGGTTTCTCTCCAGTCTTCTCACACAATCTTCGCAAAGCATGTCCTTTTTGGTCTCAAAATATTCCACGAGGACTTTGCGGAATGATTCACGACATTCAGGACATCCAACACTGTTGACCTCTATATCGTAGGTGTTCACCTTGAGTTCCTGAAGGAGCATATGGATCATCCAGAGAAGCTCAGCATCTATCAACGGATCACCAATACCAAAAACCTCTACATCGATCTGGTGAAACTCCCTGAACCTCCCTTTTTGAGGCTTCTCATGGCGAAACATTGGACCTAAGGTAAATAGCTTGCTTACCCTTTGCGTAGCGTATAAACCTGACTGCAGATACGACCTTACCATTCCTGCCGTTGCTTCAGGGCGCATTGTCAGGGAATCTCCACCAATATCCGTGAAAGTGAACATCTCTTTCTCAACAATGTCGGTCGTATCACCGATACTTCTCACAAAAAGTTCTGTTTTCTCGAGTATGGGAAGCTCTATCTCGGTAAAGTTGAGAAGCTTAAGATACTTTCGCGCACAAGCCTCAATACGCTTGAACGTATCAAGCTCTTCTCCAGAAATGTCCCTGAATCCTCTGAGGGTCTTTATCTTTTCCATGCATTCTCCGAAACACTATAAAATCAAGACATTACTATCATAAACACAACTTTTTTGAAAGTGGTTTTTCAGATGTGGTGCACATGCATTGCCTTAACCTTCCGCCTCTCGCCGGTTTTCTTTGCGACGGCTTCTTTGCCTCCGCCAGACACAGTTCACCCTTTCTCCGACTTTTCAATAATCCCCCGTTTTGAAAAGCTGCACGACTGAGTCCACCATGCATTTCCTGAAATGTGCAAAAAAACATTCCCGGGGAGGCTTTATGAGGTCATCATTCATTGGAAGAGGGCCGTCCGTTCAATGTCACGAGCAGCCCTCTGATATGCTTAGTACGATCTTACCACTGTCCTGTTTTCAGGTACTCGTCAATGGCTGCTGCTGCCTTCCGACCTGCACCCATGGCAAGAATAACGGTTGCCGCACCAGTTACGATGTCGCCACCAGCGAATACACCTTTTCTGCTTGTTTTTCCTGTTTCAGGATCAGCAACTATATTGCCAGACTTTCTCAGTTCGAGGCCTGCTCCGCTCTGCGTCAAAATCGGGTTTGGACCCTGGCCAATAGCAACGATCACAACATCAACATCGATAATGTAATTTGATCCTGGTATATCGATGGGCCTCCTTCTTCCTGATGCATCTGGCTCGCCAAGTTGCTGTTTCACGACCTCGATACCTTTGACCCATCCCTGCTCATCGCCTACAACCCTAATCGGATTTGTAAGAAGCCTGAAGTCAATTCCTTCTTCCTCAGCGTGGTGCGCTTCTTCTGCCCGTGCCGGCATCTCAGCTCTTGAACGTCGATAAACAAGATAGACATTGTCTGCACCGAGTCGTTTTGCCACCCGTGCGGAGTCCATGGCAACATTTCCTCCGCCTATAACGGCAACCTTACTGCCCACTCGGACCGGGGTATCGTATTCCGGGAAGAGATACGCCTTCATCAGATTTGCTCTCGTAAGAAATTCATTTGCAGAATAGACGCCATTTAGATTCTCGCCAGGGATATTCAGAAAGTATGGCAACCCAGCGCCGGTGCCAACAAAGATTGCATCAAAACCTTGCTCGAAGAGTTCATCGACCGTCACTGCCTGACCTACAATTACGTCTACTTTTATTTTAGCCCCAAGCTTGCTTACATAATCAACCTCTCTCTGGACTATCGCCTTCGGAAGACGAAATTCCGGAATACCATATACAAGGACTCCACCAGCTTTGTGTAGTGCCTCATAAACAGTTACTTCGTGGCCTTTCTTTGAAAGCTCTCCAGCAACTGTCAATCCTGCAGGCCCAGCGCCTATTACCGCCACTTTCTTGCCTGTAGGCTTTGCGATCTCAGGGATTCTTATATCGCCCTGCTGGGCCTCATAATCGGCAACAAACCTCTCTAACCGTCCGATAGCAACTGGCTCTCCCTTTTTACCGAGAACACACTTCGATTCACATTGTGTTTCCTGAGGGCATACACGTCCGCAAACGGCTGGGAGTGCGTTCGTCTGTTTTATAACGTGTATGGCACCCATGAAATCGCCTTCCTTTATCTTTTTGATGAATGCTGGGATAGTAATATTAACTGGACAACCCTCAACGCACGGCATGTTCTTGCACTGGAGGCATCGGGACGCCTCTCTGATGGCATTTTCTCTGGTATAGCCCAGGGCAACTTCGTTAAAGTTCTGGATCCGTTTCTTTGGATCCTGTTCGGGCATCCTTTCTCGCCTCTTGGTCTTCTTCAACTGCTTCGCCTGAAATTCAAGCTTACACTGATGATCCCAGAGCGCTCGCCTCTCTTCACGATTATACATTTTCTGTCGTGCAATAAGCTCTTTAAAATCAACCTGGTGGCCGTCAAACTCAGGACCGTCAACACATACGAATTTTGTTTCGTTACCGATTGTCGCACGGCAGCACCCGCACATACCGGTACCATCCACCATGATGGTATTCAGACTGACAATTGTTCTTATGTTGTAGGGTCGTGTTACATCGCTTACTGCCTTCATCATGATTACTGGCCCAATCCCGACAACTTCTTCAATCTTTTCACCCTTTTCGATGATCTGCTTCAGAACATCGGTCACAAAACCATGGTGACCATATGTGCCATCGTCGGTTGTTATATAGAGCTCTGTGCTCACTTTTCTCATCTCATCTTCCAGGATAAGCATCTCTTTTGTCCTGGCACCAATAATTGAGATAACCTTGTTGCCCGCTTCAAAAAGAGCCTTTGCTATAGGAAGTACCGGTGCAACCCCGACGCCACCGCCAACACAGACAACAGTTCCAAATTTTTCTATGTGGCTTGGCTTTCCAAGAGGCCCTACGACGTCAAGGAGGGTTTGCCCCTTTTCATACTTTGCCATTTTCTGCGTAGATGATCCAACTGCTTGAAAAATAACAGTAATAAGGCCTGCGTCTCTATCGTATTCAGCTACGGTCAGCGGAATGCGTTCAGCATAGTCATCTGCCCTCAGAACGACAAACTGTCCAGCCCTTACTTTTTTTGCAATGTCCGGCACATAAAGCTTAAAAAGCGTCAGTGAAGGTGCCAGATCTCTTTTTTCAACAATTTCATTTAGTTTCGGTTCTTTTGCCATAGCTTCTCCTTTTTAAAAATTTTTGGGCATATAGGATAACAGCCCTCTAATGTTCCTTTTTTATGGGTAGCTTCACGGTAAAGGTTGTACCTTTTCCTACCGTACTATCCACTTCAATAAACCCAAAGTGGGATTCAACAATTCGCTTCACTATTGATAATCCCAGCCCTGTCCCTGTTATATACCTCGTCTCCGGTACGCAGACACGATAGAATTCATCGAAAATGCACGATAGATGCTCTTTGTCAATCCCAATCCCTGTATCTGAAATTTCAATATTAAGATAATGGTTGACGGGATTCGCAGAGACTGTAACCTTACCTTTCTTTACGTTATATTTGATCGCATTCGATATGAGATTTGTGAATACCTGTTCCATCTCGGTGCGGTCTGCTTCAACAAGGGGTAATGTGTCAGGTAAATCCAATGAGATCGTAATCTCATTCGCTTCACCCTGGTTCCTGAGCAGTTCCACAGTATTTACAAGAATATCTTTCAAATCCAGTAATTCTTTTTTTCTTTCAACCCGCCTGCTTTCAAGTCTGCTGAACTGTAGAAGATCATTCACGAGATCAAGAAGCGAGTGGGTACGGGCCTTCGCCCTCTCCAGCATCTGACGATTCATCTGAGGATCATTCCCTGCAGCTCCACTTAAATATGCTGAAAGGTACCCTTCTACAGCCGACAAAGGGGCACGCAACTCATGGGTCACCATGGAAACAAATTGCGATTTTACCTGGTCAAGCTCCTTCAGACTCGTTATATCCCTGAATGTACTTACAACACCGAGATCCTGACCATCCCTATCTCTGATTACCGATACGTTTGCCATCAATGTCTTCTTTTCAGGATTTGTAAGCTCAATCTCCTCTGAAATTGCTGTATATTGAGAAGAATCAGGTAAAAGGGCCTTATTGATGAGATCAACCAGTGTTTTTACCTTGATGACCTCTCCCAGGTCTTTGCCGGCTTCCAGTTTCTCATCGAGATTCAGCATCTTCACTGCTGCAGGATTCCAGAGAACCAATTGACGCTCTTTATTCGTCACAAGGATGCCATCGGCCATAGAATTTACTATTGCATGGATCTTCGATTCCTCATGAGCTACCTCCAAAAGCTTCTGATCTCTTTCCTCCATGAGCCTTTGCGCTTGAAGGCTCANACGTCTTTTCTCAAGACCTCTGTTCACAACGGCGAGCAATTGGTCAGGAGTAAACGGCTTTGGTATATAGTCGTACGCTCCGTGTTTCATTGCCTCCACGGCAGTTTCGATCGTGGCAAATCCGGTAATCACAATCATTATGATTTCGGGATCGTACTGACGAACGTGCTCCATCATCTCAAGGCCACTCATGACAGGCATCATGAGATCCACAAGGATGAGATCATAGGGCTTTGCCTTGGNTGACTTGAGTCCTTCTTCGCCGTTCTCCGCAACATCAGCAGAGAAACCCTCACTCATGAGAATTCGGCGGCAACCTTCCCGAATACCCTTTTCATCGTCAACCACCAGTATGTGTGCTGTTTCCGTCACAGTCAACGCCTGATGTGTGCTTATCCTTTTGAAGACCGTGCCAGGAGCTCATTAATCTTTTTGACAAGATCTTCAGGCAATAATGGTTTATTGGCGTAATCGTCTGTCTTCATCCAGTAACCATCAAGTTCCTGNGAGAACTCCATTCCCGTTTCACTTCCCACTGCAGTGAGCATGAGGATAGGGATGTTCTTGGTGGTCGGATCGGCCTTCATAGCTTTCGCAAAACCAAATCCTGAATCGTGCTTCTCCATCATAAGGTCAAGAACGATCAAATCTGGTTGTTCGAATCTGACCCTATCAAGACCTTCTGTGCTTGAATAGGCCACCACAACATCGAAACCGCTGTTCTCAAGAACGGCCTTGTTCAGATCAATGAAATCAACGTCGTTGTCAACAAGTAAGATTTTTGTTTTTTTGCTCATAGCTACCTCTCCCTATTTTATTTATATTTTGAATCCATGGATTTTTGCCGTGACCTCTTCCTCCACCATATCTTCAATGACTTTTACTGGTAACGTAATAACAAACGCTGTCCCCTTTCCTAATTCGGTTTCAATGTCTATTTTCCCCTGATGCCGTTCTATTATTCCATATGAGATTGCTAACCCAAGACCCGTTCCCTTTTCCTTGGTCGTAAAAAACGGATCGAAAATATGCCTCATAACCTCAGGGGGGATACCAGGACCTGTATCCTGGACCCTGACTTTGATCTGCCTCTTGCCAGAGGTGGCGCTTATCGTTAACTTACCATTTCCTTCCATGGCTTGGGCAGCATTCATGATAATATTGAGAAAAACCTGTTTTAATTGGGCTTCATCGGCCACAATCGTCTGAAGATCAGGATCAAATGATTTCTCAATTTTGATACTGCGGAATAAAGGTTGATTCACAACCAGACNAAGCACATCCTCCAGAATATCGCTCACCTTTATCTCTGCGGCTTTCAGCTTTTTCTCCCTGGCAAAACTGAGAAGGCCCTGGACAATATCTTTTGCCCTGCTTGCTTCGCTTATGATTAACGCTACATCCTCTCGCCTCGGATCATCAGCATCCAGACTTTTCTGAAGGAGATGGGCGTATATGGTGATAGTACCAAGCGGATTATTGATCTCATGGGCAACGCCTGCTGCCAACTGNCCGATTGAAGCCAGTTTTTCAGTTCGAATCAGTTGCGCTTGCGCTTGTTCAAGTTCTTGGTGCGATACCTGAAGCTCACGATGAGATTTTTCAAGTTGCTGATAAATCTTCTTGCTTTCACCGAGTAGATACGGTAAACAGTGCTCTTCACGTGCCAAGCCCTGCACAACTGCAATAGCCTTGTCTCTGCACGTTGGATATCCACAGGCCCTGCAATCGAGGTTATGATTTGGCGGAAGTTTTCCGATTTTCTTCAGNACTGCCCTGATTTCCTCTTCCGACGGCGAAGGCAGCCTCTGTTCCATATTTTGAAAACTCCGCCCCAAATCTATATCCTTGAACNTGTCGAGTTCTGCCATGATACTTACAACATCCTGTTTTGCCATTTCCGACCTTGTATATTGGGCAACGATCTGCCTTCGTGCCAGGATTGAATGGTCCCGTTGGGCAAATGGTCCATCAACACACCCATAACAGTATACAAAGTCAAGGAATTTGCCTTCCATATAACCCTCAGCAAGTTGTTTAAGCGATGCAATCGTCCGCCTTGGCCCACCTATGACGCTTATCTCATCAATGAGAACATCAAAGCTCGGCCCAATATTGCGATACAGTCCGCCAATAACCGGAATGATTCGACCCTGGTATGGTCGTGGGCCATCAAATTCAGTTTCTTGCAAAAACGCCTTGTCAATGCCTGCTTTATTGAAAAGATTCCGTACATCAACGAATGTAATAACTGCATCAATAGCTCCGGCCACCTCCGGGGCAACCATTTCCCCCATCCTCGAAAGACATGAGGTCAAATAAACAACCTTCCACTCAGGGCCTTTCAGTTTACGCGCAACTCTCCCAATGGCAATCATGGGAGATACTACTGGCGCAAGATTTGAGATGAGCTGCGGGTAATACTTCTGGATGTAAAAAACAATTACTGGACAAAAGGAGGAGATGAGAGGTCGATTCGTTTCTTCGTGAAGCAACTTGAAGTAAACCTGGCTGACAAGTTCAGCACCAAATGCCCCTTCCCAGACTTCATTAAATCCGATCTTTTTTAAAGCGCTCACAATCTGTCTGGGCGTACCGAGATCAGTCTCCACGGGAAAGCTTGGATCAAGAACAGCGATGGTTTTTGATCCATGAGCAAAAAACTCTTTTACGCTGGAAAGACCGCCATGATACATAAGTGCTGCTTGAGGGCATGCTCTGATACACCCTCCGCACAAAACACATCGTTCCTGGATTACCCTGAAGCCATCTCTTCCCACTTTGATTGCTTTTGCAGGGCAAATCTGGACACAATACGAACACCGGCGACACTTCCGGTTATTTACATCAATATCATATGGATTCTGTCTTTTTTCTTGCACCGCTGTTGCCATCGGTCGTCTTTAAAGTTTCGAATTATACTCAAATTGTTACAATATTACACCGAAATAATGCCTTTAGTCAACGAAGGTTATGAATCCTTATTGCCATTGTGTGGAAAATAGAACAAAGAATATGCTCTTCGTCTCGATAAAAGCCCACTGTATACAAAATCTGCATGCTTATGCATGCAAAGTGTGATTTATGCTCTTGCCATATTCATAAAACGTGCTTATACAACATTCATGAGGTGTTGACTTTGATTGCAATGAAAGATGTTATGAAAGAAGTCATGATAATTGTTGAAGCCATAGAAGAATCTGATCTCTTCAAAGGGGTACGCCCTGAGTTCCTCAACGAAATAGGAAAGATTGGAGAAATAAAAAACTTCAAACATGGTGCAATCATATGTAAGACGAATGAAAAAGCAAGATATATCTATCAACTCGTCGAAGGTCAAATTGATATCACGTTGGATGTGAAGGAAATTATTCATTTTACTGTGGACCGGCCAGGAGAAATCTTCGGATGGTCCGCCCTTGTTGAGCCGTATATTTATACTGCCACTGCCAGAAGCAAAACTGATTCACGAGTTGTCAGAATGTCAAGGGAGTCCCTCGAGAAGATTATTATCCAGCATCCGACTGATGGGTTGGCTATACTCAGGCATCTCACCAGCATAATTTCCCAGCGTCTTCGTCATGCTTATCTGTATATTTACACGAAAGAATTGCGGAAAGATAAAAATTCTAAAAAATAGCAATAGGCTGTAGAAAAACCGTCATATACGATTAGTAACGCGTAATAAGTTGTAAGAAAACCGATTACTGATTACGCATCAGCCTTTACAAATTCTACCAGAGAATAGCTATTAAGCTTCGGTGCTATTCGGCCGATAAGAGGTGAAGAAATAAACACCTATGATATCGGTTGTTATAATACTTATTCTCATGGTCATCCTCCTGATCATTTTTGTCGGTCGGGTATCAGAGCTGATTATCGAGAAAATGAGACGCAGGAATTTGCGGCCTGTTCTCCAAAAAAATCTGGAACAAGAATCCGTTAACCCTATTCATGAGCCTTCTCCTTTAAGAAGGTTATGAAGCCACGTAATGCTCTGGTAGGCTAAGGTCATAAAGGTTGATGGTGATTCTTTCTCCTGGTTTTTTGAAAACACCTCAAGGGTAAGAGAACCTTTATACGTTTTCATCGGCGACCAACACGTAATTTCTTTCCAGTTTAATACCCCTAAACCTGGCAACCAATGCCGATCCAAGACACCGTCATTGTCACCGAGGTGTACGACCAACAGACGATGGCCCCATCGTTCCAGCAGTTCGCCTGGTCTGGGGCTATACAAAAAATCATGAGACGTATCATAACAGAGATTAAGATACTCAGATTGAATGCATGTCAAGATATGGTGAAGCAAAGCAGGTTGCATGGTATTCTCAATTGCTATCATCACACCCGAATCCTCTGCGAATTTCACCAGATCTTCGATCAAAACAATTCCATCTTCTGTCGGCTCTCCTGGCTGCTCGCCCTTACTCTGGCTTACATGTATCACAAGGATGGGTATTAAGTATCGTGCGCAAAAATCTATATACGAACGATATGTGTGCGCCCATTCTCTTCGGCTGGCATTCGACGGAGACCACACATTGTTACAACCCATATCTGGGGCATGGACATAGTCAAGATAAAGACCGCGTGATCGGATAAGCTCCGGGAGTATGTCAATCCTGCCCTTTGCCACGAGTTCCTCTTCAGGTCCAAGCCAGAAACCGGTGGCATTAAAACCCGCCCTTTTGATGAGATCCAGCCTGTCCCCAAACGGCATGGGGTATCCAAACCAGGAAAACATTCCAAGGCGGTTCACACCGTAAAACCTCTAACCCTCTCGTTTAACATTATCCGACAATACACAAGAAGGCTGTGTTGCTCTCACAATACACCCTTTTTGTGTTGATAGGACAACTTACTGTTTTTCTGCAGTAAGGTACTCGTGGATGGAGCGCGCTGCTTTTCGGCCTGCACCCATGGCGAGAATAACCGTTGCCGCTCCGGTTACGATGTCGCCACCAGCCCATACCCTGTCGCGGGTTGTCTTTCCTGTTTCCGGATCAGCCACAAGCGTTCCTCGCCTGGTTGTTTCGAGTCCGGGCGTTGTTGATGGAACCAATGGATTTGGACTGTTGCCAATGGCGCACACCACTGCGTCCATTTCCATCCTGAAGTTTGAATTCGGAATCTCCACAGGGCTTCTTCTGCCTGAAGCATCTGGCTCGCCAAGCTCCATCTTGATGCATTCTATTTCCTTCAGCCACCCATTCTCATCTCCAATATACCTGACAGGCAGGGTGAGCATATTGAAAATAACACCTTCCTCTTCGGCATTCTCAGCTTCTTCTGCGCGGGCCGGCAACTCAGCATGAGAGCGTCTGTAAATTATCCGAACCTCTTCTGCACCCATGCGAAGGGCAGTTCGGGCTGAGTCCATTGCGACATTTCCACCGCCCACCACAGCAACCTTTTTATGTCTTTTGATTGGCGTCCTTGATGACGGGAACTGGTATCCTTGCATTAGATTCATCCGTGTGAGGTATTCATTTGCAGAATAGACACCGTTTAGGTTTTCGCCCGGGATATTCATAAACCAGGGCAATCCTGCGCCCGTACCAACAAATATAGCATCATACTTGTCCAGAAGCTCATCTATGGAGCGTGTTTTGCCCACAACATAGTCTGTTATTACGCGAACACCAAGTTTTTTCACGTACTCAACTTCCCGGGCCACAATTGCCTTTGGAAGCCTAAACTCCGGGATGCCATACGTTAAAACCCCTCCGGCCTTGTGGAGTGCCTCAAAAATAGTCACCTCATGGCCGAGAAGAATGAGATCACCTGCAACGGTCACGCCTGCGGGTCCAGAACCAACGACAGCAACCCTTTTCCCGGTTGGTCTGGCTTTCGCTGGAAGATCAATTTCACCTTGGGAAGCCTCCCAATCAGCAAGAAAGCGCTCAAGACGGCCAATAGCAACCTCTGCCCCCTTGTTCCTCAGTATACATTGGGATTCACACTGGCTTTCCTGTGGACAAACCCTCCCGCACACTGCAGGGAGGCAGTTTTTCTCTTTGAGCTTGCGAATCCCTCCCCTGAAGTCTTTCTTCACGATAAAGGAGATAAAATCTGGTATGTCAATTTCCACAGGGCACCCGGTTTTGCACCGTGGCTTCTTGCACTGAAGGCAGCGGCTCGCCTCGGCAACTGCCAGTTCTTCAGTGTAGCCGAACGCAACCTCATTGAAATTATGACGACGCATTTCAGGTGTCTGTTTTGGCATATCACGACGATTCGTATCTATCTTGCTCTGTTTTTCCTCGCTCATGTGTGACATTTCCCCTCTCTGTGTTCTATGGGTTTTGGTTCACTGTGCCGGAAATAGGATGTTTCTTCATTCATGTATTGTTTCCTTCGGGCCAAAAACTCCTTCCAATCTACCTGGTGGCCATCAAACTCAGGACCATCGACGCATGCAAATTTCATTTTATCCGCTACCGTAACGCGACAGACACCGCACATACCAGTCCCGTCAATCATAATGGGATTCAAATTAACGACTGTTGAGATACCAAGGCTTTTTGTCACTTCCGAGGTATGGGCCATAAGATACGTACAGCCATTAACAATGATTCTGTCAGGTAGGTTTGGCAAGCCGTGTATAATATCAGCCAGGCGTGTTACATGACCCTTCAAACCCAAACTTCCGTCACGGGTAATATTGAAAATCTTTGCACCATAGCTTACATACCGGTCTGCCCAATACAATAAATAGGAACTTCTTGCCTCAAAGACCATGACGATCTTGTTACCGGCATGCCACAGCTCTCGGGCAACAGGAAAAATACTTCCTATACCGTAACATCCTGCCACACACATCACGGTTCCATATTTTTTAATTTCAGTTGCATTGCCAAGCGGACCTACACACGTGGGTATTATGTCTCCCGCCTTGAGCTCAGCAAGGGCTCCTGTTGAAGCGCCAACCTCCATAAAGATGATAGTAATCGTCCCTGTATCAAGGTCCCAGTCTGCAACTGACAGAGGTATTCTCTCGCCTTCCTCATTTACACGGATAATGACAAACTGTCCAGGTCTGATTTTATGGGCAATCTCAGGCGCCTCAACTTTAAGGAGGTGCATATTGGGAACAATCATGGTACGCTCGATAACTTTATTCATTGGGCCTCCTTATGCGAAATAGATGATAACCTGAACCAATCCTCAATAACCTTCATACCTCCCACAACCTGGTTAAGGAATATACCGCGATGAGTGGCGCACGCCGCTGACTGAAGGATTTCAGGCTCAAATTTTTTTGGTCCCCTCAGCCATTTCCCCCCATCCTTGAAAACGATCGTTGCGAAATCGACTCTCTTCTTACCGGCCTTGAAATTGGTGACCTGTTTTTTGATTTCGCTCTGAATTGAATGTATATCTTTATACTTAAACTTCCCTTTTTTCATCCTGTCTGCAATTCCTGTTAATATCCACCAGTCAGGTCGTGAATTCATATACTGACCGGTCGCTTTTTCAAGCTTGAGAATCCTTCTCTCGATATTGATAGTAGTGCCAGGCGATTCGGGGAAAAGGCTGGTTGGAAGAACCAAATCAGGCTGCCTCGCAGATGATGGCGGTATGGCATTCTGGTAAATGAGATAATCACAGTCAGGTATGATGTCAAATCGACCTTCCCCTAAAAGGTACACAATTTTTCTTCGTTTTGTAGGATCAATTGAAGGGATACTAAGCCGTATACTTTTTGAGCCATTTTGCAGAGCTTCTCCCGGTTTAACTCCAGGAAATGCGCCCATAGCAAGCATACCAAGAAGATTTGTATACGGGTGGGCAACGATTATTTTCCATCCCAAACGATCTCGAAAGATTTTTATTCGTTCAAATACCTCACGGCGCTTGGGAGAAAAGATTACTTCTGGTCCCACAATCATGATATTTGCGGTTGAGCCAGAAAGCATCTCGGCAATTGTATGTAAATCACTGGCCCATTCTTTTGCTCCTTTGCTCTTTCCTTTTCCCTTCCTTGCAAGACCATCGGAGAACGCATCAAGAAAGCCAGCCCACCGGGACTGGTCCACCGTAAATGATGCCTCTGAAAGCATGTCCAGATTAGAGTCACAGGAGCCAAGCGTAACCAGCACAGCACCTCTTTGGGCAGCCCTTTTCGCAGCTATGCCAATTGGGGTATACCCATAGGTAGAATCAAAACCGATAGAGAGGATTCCTTGTGCTGTTTCAAGAGAATCATAGCTACTCGAGTGAAGAATGAGATCGAGGAAAGACGAAATCTCATTTCCCAAATCAAACATGACTGATGACAGTATCGGTGGTGAGCCAAGAACGTGCCTTACAAACTGCTGAGCCACAAAGAGATCCTCGTTTGATAACTGCGGGGATATCATGACAAGGATATCCTCCGGCTTCACGTTAGACAGCTTTTCTGCTGCCACATCAAAGGCCTGATCCCACGTGATGATTTCGTATCCTACCGGCGTTCGTTTCTGCGGCGTCGTAAAACGTTGTGCGCTATTTACAAATTCCGGGATAGCAAATCTTCCCTTCACACAAATGAGACCCTGATCAACAATGTCATCGTAGTCAGGCAGTACATCAATAACCTCATCATTTTTTACCTGAAGCAAAAGACGACATCCCACCGAACAAAATACACAGGTTGTTGCCACCTGCGCATCTGCCATTCCATACCATTTGCTTGTCTTTGTTGAGAGAGCCCCTGTAGGACAAACAGATACGCAGGCACCGCAGAACTCACATCCGGCCTCAAGGTGGGTACGGTCAAAGGCAGGTCCAATTGTTGTCAGCTTACCCCTCTGCTTGAATGCAAGTGTACCGTTCAAGCGTACGTTGTTGCAAACACGCACGCACCGTCCGCACAGAATGCAAAGGTTGTAGTCCCTATCATAAAAGGGATCGTTTTTTTCAACGGGAAATCCCCGATAATAGACAGGATAGGATGTCTCGGTAAGACCTACTTTATCCACAATTTCCTGGAGTTCGCAGCGGGCATCATTGGGACAGTATCGGCAACCGGTGGTTACACCCACCTTTCGGATAGTACCCATGAACTTCTTGCATTCATCATGTTCGTCGCAAAACAGGCAGCTTGCCGGATGCTCGCTCAGAAGCAACTTGAGGATCTCCTGTCTCAACCCCCTGATTTCGGCCGTATCTGTTCGAATGACCATTCCTGCCTCGACAGGGGTTGTGCACGATGTAGGAAAGCCTCTCAACCCATCAACCTCAACGATACAGAGACGGCAAGCTCCGTAAGAAGGGAGGTGTTCCAACGTGCACAACGAAGGGATATAGATATTGTTATCACGAGCGGCCTGCAGTATAGTGATGTTTTGCTTTACTTCAACCTGTTTGTTATCAATAGTAATGGATAACTTCTTTTCTTTTGTCATGTTCTCTTCTCCGCGCTTCGTATCACAATTGCATCACCGGCGATAGCTTCAAAACGACAGATTTCATAGCAGGATCGGCATTTAATACATTTGGTTGGATCAAGGTTGTGCGGTTCGGAGCGTGGCCCGCTAATCGCTCCCGTGGGACAGACCCGCACGCACGACTGGCATCCGGTACATTTTTCTTTAATAACACGGTATTCGATCAGGTCCTTACATACCGTTGCCCTGCATCGGTTGTCCTTTATGTGTTCAAGATATTCATTCCGGAAATACCTCAGCGTAGTCAGGACAGGATTTGGTGCGGTCTGGCCAAGTCCGCAGAGGGCCCCTTTCTTAATGGTATCACCAAGGGTGCGGAGGGCCATGAGGTCTTCAGGAGTGCCTTCTCCATGGGTAATTTTATCAAGGAGTTCAACCATATGGCGTGTTCCTACCCGACATGGTACGCATTTCCCACAAGATTCTTTTTGAGTAAAATCGAGGAAGTATCGGGCAACATCCACGATGCACGTATCGTCATCCATAACAATCAAACCACCTGACCCCATGATAGAACCCACAGACGCTAAGGATTCATAATCAACAGGCAAATCGAGGAACTCTTCTGACAAACACCCTCCGGATGGTCCTCCTGTCTGGATTGCTTTGAAATTTTTCTGCACACCTCCTCCGATATCGAATATGATCTCTCTGAGGGGCGTCCCGAGCTGAACCTCTATCAATCCCGGACGACGCACCTTACCCACAAGGGAAAAGGTTTTTGTTCCACGGTTGCCCTCCTTCCCAAATTTTGTGTACCACTCAGCTCCATTGCGGAGGATATTCGGGAGCGTACCAAGGGTCTCTACGTTATTTATAATGGTGGGGCATCCATAAAGCCCTGATATGGCTGGAAATGGTGGACGGGAACGAGGCATTCCTCGTTTTCCCTCAATGGAACCGATAAGCGCAGTCTCTTCACCACATACAAAAGCCCCAGCGCCTTCTTTGATTTTGATGTCAAAGCTGAACTTCGAATCAAGAATATTGTTTCCAAGAAGCCCATATTCTCTCATCTGTCCTATAGCCTTTTTCAGGCGTTCTATCGCGAGAGGATATTCTGCTCGGATGTAAATGACACCTTTGCTTGCCCCGATAGCATACCCGGCAATGAGCATGCCCTCCAGCAAAGCATGGGGGTCTGATTCGATGAGAGATCTGTTCATAAAAGCGCCGGGATCACCTTCATCAGCGTTACAGATGAGGTATTTCTGCTCTCCTGGAGAATTTCTGCAGACAGTCCATTTTTTAAAGGTTGGGAAGCCTGCGCCACCACGGCCTCGCAAACCTGCCTGCCTGACTACTCCGATTACACCATCTGGAGACATTTTTACTGCATTCATAAAACCCTGGTAGCCATCCAAGGCAAGGTACTGGTCGATATCTTCAGGATCAACAAAACCGCAGTTACGAAGTACGATCCTGACTTGAGGTTTGAGCATGGGAAGGTCAAAGAATCGCGGAATATCATAAAAAGACTCTTTACCAAAATTACCAAGCGCAAGTTTCGCGTGAGGAACGCCTTTGAGCAAATGTGTTTCAAGGATTAGAGAAAGGGTTTTGATATTGACATTATTGTAACTTACTCTGGGTTGTCCAGGAAGCTTTATATCAATGAGGGGTTCCAGATAGCAAGGCCCTATACACCCGACCTGGATAACCTTTGCAGCAACCTTGTTCTGATTAAGAAATTCGTCAATCCCGCCAAGGAGTTCGAGCGCACCTGCGGCCCTGCCACAGGATGCTGCACCAATATAAATAATGGGTTCTGCATTGTCTTCCAGATTCTTCCATTTTTTCTTCGCCAATGATATTTTCTTATTTAGCTTATTCATAGTTTTTTAATTGCTCCGTTAGTTTGTTTACTGTCATCCTGCTGTAAATTTCTTTATCAATTTGCACAACAGGCGACAATGCGCAGCAGCCGAGGCATGCAACCCTTTCCAGATCGAAGCGTTTATCTGATGTGGTTTCACCGCAATGGATTCCTAAGCCACGTTCCAGCATTTCGAGCAAGGTTGCACCTCCGCGAACATGGCAGGCAGTTCCGAGGCAAACTTTCAGTGAGTGACGGCCAGGTTCGGTGAATCGAAACTGTGCATAGAATGATGACACACCGTAAATCTGGTTTTCTGTTATACGAAGGTATCTCGAAATTTTCTTTACCGATTCAGGCGAAATATACCCATACGCTTTTTGAACATCCTGGAGAACCGGTATGAGCTCATCCTGTTTCCTGGTATGCTTTGCAAGAATAGACTCGATTGGTTCAGACATAGCCCTCTCCTTTAAACCACACGTTATGTGGAAGTTGTAAGGTGAATGAAAAAGGAAATGCTTTTTTGTGCCGCAGTATTGCGGCAATCAATGGACGTAAAAGAAAATAAAGGAAAAGAAACTCTTCCCCTTTTATCACAAACCCCCCTTTTACACCATTATTATTAAAACGCACATTTCATGTCAAGTACTTTTTTTTCACAAGTTGATTTTGCAGGCGTTACGGCAAACCATGTGACAGACCAATCAGCAAAAGAGCACCAGCTTACAGCATCACTCTTTTGTCGAGGACACGGTACTGAATAGCTTCTGCAACATGAGATTCAGAAATATGATCATTATTATCCATATCCGCGATAGTTCTGGCAACTCTTATGATTCTGTGATATGCCCGCGGTGAAAGTCCAAATTTTTCGACCGCTTTTTCAAGAATGTTCTTCCCGTTCTCGGTGAGGGGACAATATTTTTTTATCATTCGTGCGTTCATCTGGCCATTCGCGTAGATTTTTTTGTCCTTGAATCTGTTTTCCTGAGTTTTACGAGCTTTTATCACTCGATCACGGATTATATCTGACGACTCCTCTTCTCTGTCCATAGAAAGTTCCCTGATAGTAACAGGCGGAACCTCAACATGGATGTCTATCCTATCAAGAAGAGGCCCTGAAATCCTCGATCTGTATCTATGAATCTGAGATCCCGTACAGGTACATGATCGTCTTGTATCCCCCCAGTAGCCGCACGGGCAAGGATTCATAGCCGCTATAAGCATGAATCGCGCCGGAAAGGTAATGGCATGGGTAACCCTGGAAACAGTCACATCTCCGTCTTCAAGGGGTTGTCTCAAAGCCTCGAGGACATTCCGTCTAAACTCTGGGAACTCATCGAGGAAGAGCACCCCATTATGAGCGAGGCTTACCTCGCCTGGTTTTGGAACATGCCCTCCTCCAATAAGGCCGGCATCTGATATTGTATGGTGAGGAGCCCTGAATGGTCTATCCAGGACGAGAAATTTGTGTGCGCTTAAAAGACCCGCTATGCTGTGGATTTTGGTGGTCTCTATTGCCTCATCGTAATTAAGAGCTGGCATTATGGTTGGAATCCTTCTGGCAAGCATTGTTTTGCCTGATCCAGGCGGTCCGATCATCAAGAGGTTATGGCTGCCGCTTACAGCAATTTCAAGGGCCCTCTTCGCCTGTGCCTGACCTTTAATATCAGAAAAATTGAGACCAGTTCCTGCCCCATAATCCTCATTGTGTGTATCGACTGGCAGGAATTCTTCAAGGGAACCGTCGCCTTTCAGGAAGTGAACAATCTCAAGCAGGTGTTTTGCTCCAAAAATCTTTACGCCTTGTACAACCGATGCTTCCCTGCCGTTTTCATGGGGCACAATGATGTTTGCTATCTTCTCTTTACTGGCCAGTATTGTTGTAGGCAAAATTCCACGTACACCTTTTATCCTCCCATCGAGAGACAATTCTCCTGCGATAAGGAAATTTCTTATTGCTTCCTTTTTTATGATGTTCAACGAGGCAAGAATTCCTAACGCTATGGGCAGGTCAAAAGACGAACCTTCTTTTCTAACGTCCGCAGGGGCGAGATTTATCGTTATTCTGTCATTGGGAAATTCAAATCCTGCATTCTTTATTGCCGATCTGACCCTCTCCTTGCTCTCCTTCACAGAGGCTTCCGGAAGTCCAACGATATTGAAGGCAGGAAGTCCTAAAGAAATATCTACCTCTACGTCTATTTTTATACCATCAATGCCATAAATCGTTGCAGTAGTTATCTTTGAAATCATGACCCCCCCCGTTCTCCCTTACCGCTCCATTCCGACAGACCGCCATCCCACCCGAATATGTGATACGGACGATCATTCATATCACCTATACATGGGATTATTCAGGCGGTTTTCTTATAGGGATATCGTCCACGTACGGCGATCGTCCCTCGTCTATCATTTTTCTTCCTTCTCTTCTCGTTTTGCCTCCACAAGCCGGGCTATCTCGCGTACCTCCTGTGCACGCTCCGTCGTACACACAAGAACCCCATTATGTGATGCAACAACCACAACATGTGATAGTCCTATGACGCCAACCTGTATTCCTTCGCTACACATAACGGAATTCTTTGCTTCAACACAAATGACCTCGCCTGAACGGTAATTGCCGTTTTCGTCCAACTCCTTTACCCTTAACAGGGAAGACCATGTTCCCACATCATCCCAGGTAAATTCCCCCGGTATCATAAGTACATTTTCTGCTTTCTCCATCAAGCCATAGTCAATTGACTTTCGGGGAAGGTTCGAGTATATCTCTGTAAAATGTACCTCGTTCCTTTTGATTTGCTCCTCTTTTAATGCAAGGAGACCCGTATAGAGGTCCGGCATATATTGAGCAATACCTGCAAGAACGGTCTTCACCTTCCAGATAAACATCCCTGCGTTCCAGAAATAATTACCCTCTTCAAGAAATTGTTGTGCATGTACAGCGTCTGGTTTCTCGATGAATCGAGTTACGCTGTAAGAGACCTTATCATCTGATGAAAAAACTGCTTCACCGGTTTTGATATATCCGTAACCGGTCTCTGGTCTGTCAGGCTTAATCCCAATAGTGACAAGGTAATCACCTTTGCTTGCAATGGTGGCGCCATACAAGACAGTCTTATGAAAGCTTTCCGTATCAGGGATAAAATGATCAGCAGGCAACACAACCATTACTGCCTGTGGGTCTAACTCCAGCAGGGAAATTGCTGCAAAACCAATGCATGGGGCTGTGTCTCTTCCCTCTGGTTCAACGAGAAAATTATTGGCGGGTAACTCAGGTAACTGTTCTCTCGCAATATCAACATGGGACTTTCCAAGAACAACATAAATATGCTCCAACGGGATTAGGCTTGTTATTCGATCAACGGTATGTTGAATCATTGTTCTGGCGCCAAGTAAATTGAGGAATGGCTTTGGCATATTATGGGTGTTCATAGGCCAGAACCTTTCCCCCCTCCCACCGGCCATGATGATGCAATAAGTATGTTCAAGAACACTGGCGGGTGGCGATGGGCGATGGGCGATGGGCGAATTACGGTTCATATGTATGCTTTGAGCTTACAGCCATGAGCTGCCTTTACTCTATATATTCAAGTATCTTCGGCAATATTTCCGACGCCCTGCCTTTCAAAAAATGGTCCGTTATCGAAGAAGTAAATGGTGTCTCTTCAACATTGATCTCAATAATTGTTGCTCCATTTGACTTAGCCGTGAAAGGGATTTCAGCGGCAGGATAGACAACACCCGAGGTACCAATGATGAGCAATGTATTACAAACACTCGCTTCTTCATTTGCCCTGTAAGCGGCAATCATAGGGATGCCCTCGCCAAAAAACACAACATCTGGCTTCAGAGCGGTATTACATTTCTCGCACCGCGGATAGGGGCGAATGCTTATAACGTCACGGGCAAGAGGTATTTTCTTTGAGCAATTTGGACATACGAGCCATCTATGATTACCGTGATATTCAATTACATCTGTATTGCCTGCTACATGGTGGAGCCCATCAATATTTTGTGTGATCACAGATTTGAGGATACCCTTTTTTTCAAGCTCCCCGAGGGCAAGATGTGCTGGGCTTGGTTTTGATTCAAAAATTACCTCAGACATCTCTCTCAACATTACCCACACCTTTTCAGGATTATGGTAAAACGCTCTAATTTCAGCGTATTCCAGAGGATCATACTTCTCCCATAACCCCTGACCTCCCCTAAAAGCCGGAATTCCACTGTCAACAGATATTCCTGCCCCGGTAAATGCAACCATATATCCCTTTTCTTTAATAAGCTTTGCTATCGATCTATACTCTTCCATTATGCTTTATGCCTTTCTACGTTTGTGTGATCAGGCTTCTTTTCACAATATTTTCATGGAAGCCTTTTGTACGCTTCACTGTTCGCTGATAACCATTCATGGTATTTCTCTATGCCGTTTTCCAGCCCTTTGTAATATCTTTAAAAGCTGGAACAACACCAAACCCGTCGGCTTTTTTTACCGCTCTTTTGATGGCTTCAGCAATAACAAACTCCCCGAGAACACCCACAAGATTGAGGTCTGCCTCGCACACACCTGTCGCAAGAGCAAAAACAAGATCACCGTCAAAAGTAGTATGAACAGGGCTTATTGTTTTGATAAGTCCCCCCTGGGCCATTTGTGCAATCTTTGTAATCTCTTTCTTGTTAAATTTCGCATTTGTAGCAACAACGCCAAGGGTCGTATTCACAAGCCCGAATTGTTTTTTCACAACTCCTTTTTTAATGCTTTCAACCGTATTGGCAAATTCAAGGCTATCAGGAGCCACCCGAGCACCTGCAATGATCTTACCTGTCACATTATCGATAATATCTCCAAAGGCATTCACCACTACAAGGCTTGATACTACAAGGCCATCTGGCATCACAATGCTGCTCGTTCCAACTCCGCCCTTCATGGCTCTGGAAAGCTCGAATATCTTGCCTACTGCGGCACCAGTCCCAACACCTACACTTCCTTCCTCGACTGTATCGCCTGCATTCAAGCAGGCTTCATATCCAAGTTCCTGCGTAGGTCTCGCCTTTGGATCACCGAAAAGTATATCGAAAATAACGGCTGTGGGCACAATCGGTATCTTTGTGGGTCCCACATCAAAACCAATCCCCTTTTCTTCGAGAAAACGACTGACACCGGTTGCAGCGTCAAGACCGAAAGAACTCCCCCCAGACAGAAGGATTGCGTGGACATGTTCAACGATGTGGTTAATGCTGAGAGCATCAACCTGACGGGTACCTGATGCGCTTCCCCGGATATCTATCCCGCAGGTCGCCCCGTCTTCACAGAGGATGACTGTACATCCAGTATACCCTTTAAAATCTGAGGCATGGCCAACCTTCAAACCCTTTACATCGGTAATCGAATTGAGCATAGTTTCACCTTATCAAAACATTCATATATTGTCAATCTTCTAATATGTCTTTTAATTTCTTTGACTTATCATCGTTATGTTTTTTCATATCTGTTTTCATTTTCTCAAGCTTCTTTCTGACTTCATCATATTTTATTGATAATATTTTGCATGCGAGGATGGCCGCATTTCTGGAAGCATCAATGCCAACTGTAGCAACAGGGATCCCCTTTGGCATCTGAACAATCGACAGGAGTGCATCAACGCCATTCAAGACGCCCCCGCTTGTAGGGACACCGATAACAGGAATGGTGGTATGTGATGCAATCACACCTGGTAAATGGGCAGCCATACCTGCAACAGCTATAATAACCTCAAACCCCTCTTTTCGTGCCTGTTGTGCATAGTTGATTGTTTTTTCAGGTTGACGGTGCGCCGAAGATATATCAAGCGTGAATGGCACCCCTATGTTTTTCAAAAAAGTCAAGCCATCCTTAATGACTGGAAGATCACTATCACTTCCTATAAGGACAAGAATTTTTGGCTTATCCATATATCCTCCCTCGTTAGAATGATTTTATGAGGAAAATAATAATAATACAAAAAAAGAGCTGTTTTTCCCATACATAGACAGAATCAGCAGTGAGCTGGAAGCCTATAGCTGTAAGGTTTGTTTGCACGTTTTCTCTGACTTGAATGGAAGACCGATAGCCCTTCAAAAAACCAAACACGGATGCAGATGCTACCTGTCTATGACAAGCTTTCCCCCTATCGAGTAATCGTATTTCGCCATATCCTGGATGATAATCCGCACATCCTCCGGTTTTACACCAATGCTTTTCACTACGGCGTCAGTCATTTCCGCAACAAGCTTCCTTTTCTGGTCTACCGTTCTTCCTTCAAACATATGGACCTGAATAATTGGCATAATTCCTCCTCTTCTAAGTATTCTTACTCATAACAGGTATTGAAGGTTCTTATGAAAAAACGTTGCGTCATTCTCCATAAAACATTTCTGAGTGATGTGGGGTGTAAAACACTCTGAAAAACGTGCTGATATATTACGGCAGAAATCTTAGCGCAAACACTGCGTATCATACTGTATATTTGCCCATTGGCTTGACAATGTCAATAGTCATTTCTTGAGTTCCTCAATATTTTCTGTTCGTCTTTGGGGCTTCACATTTGTTGTTCGCTGGCAGGACCTTTTCGGCCGCAGCGCCTATTGAAAAACAATTTTCCTGGACTCATAATGGCAAAATGATTGGTGCAACCCTCATAAATCTATTTATCTCTTGAGCATCAATATGATCGGGATGATCTGGCAAACATGATGTGAGACACCATCAATAAAACCTTTGCCCTTGACGAGAAATCCACTGCCTTTCTCAGAGAAAACGAGCATTCCTCCATAAGCAGGAATGTGTCATATAAGGAAATGCCGGGTTTCAAACACTGATGGAGCGGGGTATCAGAAGGAGGAATCTTCGTATGCTGCTTGATTGCCGACGGATGACGACCATTTTTTAACCATCATTTGGTAAACTTCTCAATTGCACCCATGTATGTTTCGAGACCGAGCACCAGAATGTCGTTGTGGCCTGCATCCGGAATATAAAGCAAGCTCTTCTTTTGTGATCCTGAAAGATCATAGAGCTCCTTCCCTTCCGTGACCGGTATAATCTCATCCACTTCCCCATGGATGATGAGCGTCGGCATAGTTATGTCCTTGATCTTCAAATGATTCCCAAAACCGACAGGATCATCCACATCTCTGAAGAGATGGGACATACCCAAGCGCATAAGCTGATTGCGGGCTGACGCAAAACCGCTTTCGATAATCAGTCCCCTTAATTGCTGCTGGTAGTGGTAAGCTACTTCAATAGCCGGGGCGCTTCCCAGTGAACGTCCCATGACAAAAAGATTCCCTGAAACGTTCATGTCACGAAGGAAGTCGATACATCCATGAAAAATTGGATGGGCATCATAAATCATTGAACGTGAACTCGGACTCCCTTCACTCATACCGTAACCCCGGTAATCCGTTACGAAAAGATTGAGCCCTCTTTCCTGATAGAGGGGTGCGACGTAATCATAATCAGACACTGTCTCACCATTGCCATGGAAATAGAGAATAGTTGGCGATGCATTGCTGGCAGGATAGAACCTACACATAATGGCAACAGAATCCTCCACGTTTACAGAATGGTTTATCGCTTTAAGAGGATTCGGTTCCTTCATAAATTCTCTGCGGGGGAAAAAGAGTCGGTAGATAATTTCCGGGTGATCCCATCTTTCTAATCCTTTATCAAAAACTGACATTGCGATTCGCTCCTTGGAGGGTATGGAACCTGTCAATACCGTTCAACGGTAATACCATTCTCCTTACCCTATTCAGTATCATATTTTTCAATTGTACACCACATGACGATATGTAGTATGAATGTTCTATCAGGCGGTGGGATGTGGCAATTTTTTTGTACAGAAGCTTAGTAAATAGAGCGGATCCTTCCAGTTCTTTTATCTACAATTGCTTTATCTACCATAGTACCCTGAGAATCAAGCACTTCTATGATGAAAAACCATCTTCTTTCTTCTATGTTACCAATGCCAAATTTTTTGCCGGCTCCCTCATAATATTGCTCGAGCACTTGTTTGGCATCTTCTAATGTTCGTACCTGTTTTCTCGCACCATAGGGATCTCCCTGCATTCCGGGACAGAACTGTCCATATGGCCGTCTTTCATATTTTTCATACATACCATGACGCCACGGTTGGGCAACAGAAATTGCAGGTAAGAAGGTTAAAACGCTGAGTATAGAAATCAATGTGAAAATTCTTAGAGCCATACGCACTCCCTGTGGAAGCAGAGCCTTTAAACGTGGGCAAAGGCTCCGCTTCCGGAATAATGTTTACCAGTTGGGGCAGGAACCCTTGCCGTATCCCGGTCCATACCCGCCACCCCAGCCCATGTGGTGACCACGACCATACCCGGGGCCATAGCCACCGCGCTTGCC
>JGI11944J13513_1000136_pt1 | contig 81218 bp, 85 predicted proteins | sample TerdegcoTASludge_FD_13513 | JGI IMG/M metagenome (IMG submission 13513) | reverse complement strand
TGACTCTGTACTGAAACGTGATTCGCTAACTGAACCACAGAGACACAGAGGCACAGAGGAGATATTTTATGCCCGATCTCACCCACACAATTTAGCGAAGAGCCACAAAAAGAGAGGAGATGTAAAAATCAAACGCGCTATAAGGAGGAGCCAGAAAAATGTCCAGCATAGTCCATTTTGAGATACCGGCAGACGATATCCAGAGGGCGAGAGCATTTTATTCCAACCTTTTTGGATGGAGGATCGAAGGCGTTCAAGGCATGGATTACATGATGATCGACGTTTATGGCGCTCCAGGTGGAGGCATGATGAAGAGAATGCATCCAAGCCAACAGATTATTGAATACATCGGGGTGCCTTCGGTGGACGAATACGCAGCAAAAGTTGAGAGGCTTGGCGGAAAGATCATCGTTCCAAAGAAGTCCGTTCCTGGGATGGGGTATTTCGTAATCTGTTTGGATACTGAGAACAATGCCTTTGGCATCTGGGAGATGGATCAAAAAGCAAAGTAATATTGCGATATGGGAAGATCACAAAATTACATGACACTCTTCGCGGAAAGCGCCACTTCTGCAGGTGTCTGGAAAAACTATATATATGTCAACTTTCGTGGGTTGACATATGAACTTGTTTATCAATGAAAAACAGTTCGAATTCTGGAAGCTGAGGCGCGCCAAGACACCAAATGTAGCCATAGCAGCCAGCTTTGGCATCACCCGGCAGGCAGTCTCAAAAGCACTTCTCACGATCGACAGGAAGATCGAGACCGCTCTTCGTGAGATGGCAAAGGCCAATAAAATTGCAACTGTGAAGGCTAATCCGCAGATGGGAGTCCTCTTCGGTCGTTCGGTTCCTCTGGGCGTAGATGCAATCGTATTTGTCTCTGCAAGCCATGGTGTCCAGGTCTGGTATGAACACGATGGCGACTGTGGAGCATGCGAGGAATATGCGGCGTGCACCGAATTGCTCTGGGATTATGCAAATGAGCTCGGCATTACTCTAAACTGCGCTGCCGATCCCACCAAAATGGCAGAGGAATTGTTTGCAAAGATGAAGGAGTTGGTTTGACATGCAATTTGCGGAAATTATCGAGCATTGGACTGGGTGGTGCCCAAAGAAACAGAATCTGCGAAAGGCTTCCAGGACCTTTTTTCTGTCGGAGGAATCATCTATGCAATCTCGGAAAAGCATTAGAAGTAAGACAAAAGGCATGGTGGCAGTTGTGCTGGTGGCCCTCGCAGCACTCGCTGGAATGCGGCTTGAATTCGACAGCATGCAGTCCCCTGAGTGGCTATTTAGAGACTCCAAAGCAGTGGAAGGTTACCAGTGGCTCGCGAACAGCACGGAGAATGACGCTGTAGTTCTGGCCTGGTGGGATTACGCAGATGGGATTGAGATGATTGGGCACCGCGGAGTTGTGATCAGGGAAGCGTCCCAAAAAATCAAAAATACTATCGGTGGATATCAAGATCCCGGGAAGCCGTGGCATAAGCTAGAATATGCCCTGTGGTATCCCTATGAGCCCAATGAGAAGGTCAGAGATGTGGCTGCATTCTTCATATCAGAGAACGCAACGTCTGCTAAGGAGATCTCCCGAAGGTTTGGTGCAGACTACGCGCTCGTAATGTCAGGAGATTTGGGCAAATATTTCGCAGTATTGTTGGCAGCTGAGAAGAACTTCAGCGACTATGTGATGGCTCCGAAAAATCCAGGCGCAGGCAAATTCGATATAAGATCAAACCTGAAATTGGAGACCATCTATACCAAAATGGTCAACGGCAAAAGCATTGAAGGATTCACGAAGGAATTCGATAACGGTCAAATCAGGATTTATAAGATCGTCTGATAAGGGTGCAAACTTTGACCTTCTGGCCGTAAAGGATGTTGCTCTCCGCCGCGCAAGGAACCCTTGACATCTCGCCTTTTGGGCATTTCACAGTAAATTTCTCTGCGCACAACATCCTCTAAATTCCATTGATCTTTGAGTTTAAGTTTAAGCTCAATTTTTCAATAATTCAATATCTGCAGAGCTTTGTGAAATGGATTCACAACTGCAAAACACCCTTGCGAATAGAGGAAAAAGGCTCTATTGATAGCTATTATCCTAATAGTAACCGCCTGAAAATTCTTTTCACATCACATTATAATACAATTTCTGAGTCTATCCATCTCTTGTGAAATACTATTCTGACTACTATGAAGGTTTTATTTCTAAAAATAAACTGAATTAAGTGTTTTTATCTAGTAACTACAACGTTCAACTCTTAGAAAAGTTTATATACAACAAAAACAAGCTTAATACTGTGCCAGAACAGGTAGACAACCTGTCTGATCGCATCACGAGGGGATGACTAGAAGGGCTATTCGTCAGAGGGGATGGATTAACCTTCACAATATCTCCAAACTGTAGTAGGAGCGTATGGTGAACGTATCTAAAGGCTTTATTTAAAAATGCATGTCACCGAGAGGGGATGGCGCGAGGAGTAGCAATGAAGGGGATTCGATGAACTCGCAGTCGACCATTGTAAATACGTCTCACAATGCGCTTCTTCGAAGGGATGGCACGAAACATGTAGCAAAATGATGTACGTCCATATCTAAACGCTGCGTTTCGGCTAACGCAAAAGGTTCGCTGCTGGAAAGGGACGGCAGTGAACCTCTGAAGTGGTAGCAGGGATGGATGGTACAAATTGAGGGGCACAGGCTCGTGGAAGGGGATGACCCAGGGTCACCCATGTGGATGAAAATGGATCTTTGCGAGAACCATTTTTCATACCAGATCCGGTAGTGTGGTTCATGGGGGACTGTTCAAGGCTGCCCAACGCCAGTCTGTGAGTTGCAAGGGATGGCACAGAAAAATATATAAGATCGGATCCGGCACAAGTTGCAAAATTCGTGCAGGATCCGATCTAGTTGAAGACAACCAAAATGAATGTGAAATTTGCGAGGGAAGATGAGAGGAGACATCAAGCTGTTCATGCTGCAGATGAATCCAGAGAGAGCAGGGCCGCAAAAACTGCAAATAGCACCTGCTTTGGCTCCTACAGGATGGCATCTGCCAGTCATGCACTCGCCCCGTGGATTGTTAACGGCAAGATGAAGAAGTGATAGCATGAAGATCCGGATAGAGGTAGAGAACAAAGGGCTCAGGTCTTACCACGAGTTCGAATCGCAGAACATGGGTGGAGAGGCCTTAAAAGAGATGATCTTAAGCTTTCTGTCGACCTCCGGCATCTTCGAGAACACAGGTGAGCATGCCACTGCACCTGTTCATGAGTACAACAGCAGTGGGACGTTGATGGATCGTCTGGCGAACTTCATCAGATATGAGTTCCCTGACACATGGTTCACGACCCAGGAGCTGAGAGAACGATATGAGACTGTGGCGGATGATATCAAGCTCAGCACAGTTTCCACATATCTCTCGCGCATGAATCGCGATGGCCTGCTGGATAGAAGGGGCAATAGGAACAACAGGCAGTACAGATTGATCGAAAGGGCCGAGCCTGAGATGATCGCAGAGCAGAATGTCCAGCGCCAGAGTAATTATGAAAAACGAAGAGCTGAAGGCAGATGGTAGCATAACCGAGATGCATTACATTGTGCCGTTGAGGTATTCGCGGGTCAGGTTCAGGCTGTAGTTGGCGACGGAATTTCCTGGATCGATATCCAATGCGGTCTGGAAAGCTACTTCAGCCTCCTGGAAGCGCCTTTGTGCAACAAGAACCAGGCCTTTATTGTACCATGCATCGATGTTCTGCGGCTGGAGCAAAATGGCTTTCTCAAAGCACTCCAGAGCCTCGCGAAAGAGACCTGTCCGACTCAATGCCAGCCCGCTGCCAAGCCAGGCAGCCGCATCATCTGGACGAAGTTTTGTAGCATTCTCATAACAACTTGCCGACTGATTATAATTGCCTAGCGCGTAATGCACCATGCCCAGATTGTACCACACAGTCTCATCGGATGCGTTCTGCTGAAGAGCCCTCTGCAGACAGAATGCAGCATCCTTAAAATTTCCAAACGTCGCCAACAGGCATCCTTTATTGGACCAGGCAGCAAAGTTTTCAGGATCGAGGGCGATGATCTTATCAAAGCACAGCAGAGCTTCGCTATTATTTCCAAGCGCCGCCAAAGCCAGGCCCTTGCCCAGCAATGCATCGACGCTGTTTGGCTCCAGGCTCAAGGAGCTTGCAAAGAACTGCAATGACTCGTTGTATTCTCTAGCTGCGCAAAGAGCATTCCCCTCGCCCAGATACGCCCTAGCATTCCTCGGATCTAGGGCGATGGCTCGCTCATAATATGGACGTGCTGCGCCACAGTCTCCTCCTGCGCAAAGCACGTCGCCCATTCCTGAAGATGCCTCGGAGCTGTTCGAGTCGATGGCAAGGGCCCGCTCGTAACACTTCCTGGCCTGCAAAAGATCCTTCAGGCCGAAGAGTGCATCGCCCTTGCCAGTCCATGCTTGGGAATTGTTCGATTGCAGGGCCAGAGCATCCTCGAAGTATTTTAGGGCTGAACTGTAGTCGCACTGAGATAGGAAGGCCATTCCGCCGCCTAGCAGGGCCCGAACGTTCTTGCCATCGATGGCGAGAGCTTTTTCATAACAGTCCAGAGCCTCCCCTGGGCGATCGTTGAACAGCAGGAGACTGCCCTTGCCAATCAGAGCTCGAATGCTTTTCGCATCGAGAGCGAGGGCCTGGTCGTAGGCGATCAATGCACCGGCAAGATCGTTTTGCAGCGATAGGAGGTCGCCCTTTCCCAAAAGGGCTATGAGGTTATCAGGCTGCTTGGCGAGGACCATCTCGTAGCACTGAACAGCTCCTTCAGCCTGGCCTTGCAGTCTCAAAGCCTCGCCTTTTCCCACCAGTGCCCTGATATTTCCGGGATCCTGGGCGAGAGCGTCCTCGTATGAGGAGAGAGCAGAGACGTAATCGTTCAATGCCAGAAGTGCATCGCCCCTACCAACCAATGCGCGGACGTCTTGAGGAGATATCTCCAGGACGGAGTTGAAGGCCTGCAAGGACGAGGCATTCTCATGAAGAGCATAAAGAGTTTGGGCCTCTCCAAGAAGCGATCCTACATCTCGTGGGCTGTGAGTTTGTGCTGCCCCATAGGATTTGAGGGCCCGATCGTAGTCCTCAAGGAAAAAACTGGCATCTCCAATCCCCCGCAAAGCAGTCACATTCGTCTCATCGCGGCTCAAAACTCCTTCGAAGCATTCTTGTGCCTCGTGGTAGCGTCCAAGTTCAAGCAGGAGGCTGCCCTTGCCAAGCAGCGCTGCAGTGTTATTTGAATCAAGCCGTGCTGCCTGTTCAAAGCTTCGCAAAGAGGCCTCATAGTCCTCCAATTCGCTTTGCACTGCTGCTTTGCTGGCCCAGAGTGTGGAGTTGTTCGGATCCAGCCGCAGGGCAGAATCAAAGCATAAAGCGGCCATTCTGTATCTTCCCATTCTGAGCTGGATGGTCCCTTTTAATGCCCATGCTTCTGCGCTGGACTGATTTTTCTCCAGGGCCTTGTCCAGAGAGGTCGCAGCCTCCTGGAGCCTGCCCAGACGGAAGAGGGCCTGCCCTTTGAAAAACCACGCCTCAGCATGTCCACCATCCATCTCAATGGATCTATTGAAATTTTCCAGGGCCCTTTCATAAGATCCATTACGGATCTCTTCTATGCCCCGGTCAAGATAATAGTTGTAATCGGTCTTTGGCGTTGCCTGCAATCTCGCAGTGATCTTGGGCCTTTCAGCTTGCAGGGCGGACTGTGCCGCCTCTTTCCCGGCCAGTGCCTCGGAGTTTGTAGGCCAGAGTGACAGTGCTGCTTCAAATTCCTCCAAAGCCTCTGAGAAGAGGCTGCGATTGGATAGCGCATTCCCTTTCGCGACCAGGGCATCTGCCCTTCCCTGCACAGCATCCTGATTTTCCGGATCAAGCGAAGAAGCATTTTCAAAGATCCTGTAGGCATCGTATGTTCTGCCATCTGCCAATAGCCTCTGGCCCATTGCCACAAGAACTGCAGCCTTTCCACTCTTTGCACCCGGATCCATGGGGTCCATCTCAAGGGCCTCGTCGTAGCTCTCCAAAGCTGCCTCGAGCATCCCCTGCTTCAAAAGAGAAGTGCCCCTGGCGAGCAATGTCTTTATCGCTCCTGCCCTGGCCAGAGCCTCAGCGCCGAGCCTGGATGCATTCTCGTAGCAAGAGAGAGATTCATTATAGTCGCCCATTTTCAAGGAGATATTGCCCTTTCCCAGCCATGCCTCAGCCAGACGATCATCAAGAGCCAGGGCCCGATCGTAGCTGACGCCTGCCTGGATATAATCTCCGTCTCTCTCGTTGACCATGGCTTCAGCGAGCCAGAGCCTTGCGTCCTCGGGGCAGCTCTTCAGGGCAAGATCGAAGCACAGCTCTGCCATCTTGTACCGGCCAAGCATTGCAAGTGCTTCGCCTTTGCCCATCAACGCCGAAGCATTTTCAGGATCGATTTTGAGGACGCGATCATAGCAGCCTTGCGCCTCTTGGAGACTGCCGCTCTTAAATGAGTCTTGGCCTTTTTGCAGCCAGTAGGAGATGTCTTCTTGAGCCGAAGAAGAATTGAGGATGGCGAGGATCAAAGCAACCAAAATCACAACGCACGGTGAAGCCTCATCTGTCATTCCAAAGCCACCTCAACATAGTCTCCATCAGACAGGCGAAGAGCATCTCTCAGGCGAACTGGAGATACGATCTCCACCATATTTGCAGGATAGCTGCTCTTCTCAGGTCGCACTATCGCAGCCTCGATGCCATTGACCTTGATCTTGTAGCACCTGCACCCGCCGAAGATCCTGCCCTTATCCCTGAAGCCTTCGATCCTGATCTCTTTCAATTTCGAGGCTGCAAAAGGCTCATCAAGCATTATGTTCAATGTCCCTGGAAATGGCTCAAAGCCGAGCTGCTGGAGGAACTGGCTGCGGTAGCCCTTTTGCGAGATGTAGTACTGTCCCTCTCCAAGGCCCCCGACGACTTTGCCGCGGAAAAACCTGGCGCTTGTTCCTTCAAATATGTCTTTATTTTCAACTTCCATCTCTTAATTTTGTGAGGCTTATCATTATAGATAGGTTTCGCAAAAATGGTTAGCGGCAAGTACAGTTGATCTTAGGATCACTTCCTTCTAACAAGCAGCTTCGATCCATCCTTGGCCACTATCTTCACCTTCTCGCCTTTCTCCACCGTCTCATCTGCCTCAGCCTGCCAGTACTCACCTTTCAAGAGGACGTAGCCCCCGGGATCCAGCCTATCAAGGACTTCCGCCTCCTCGCCAATCACCCGTCCCAGTACAGGCGGTGCAAACCTGGCCTGAGCTACTTTGTAGAGGGCAAAGGCCAGAAAACCACCAAGGATCAGCGATGGAAGGATGATTGCAAGGGCCATGGACTGCTGGTAGCTTCCAGGAACATACCACTGCGGAAAGCTGGTTGGCACAAAGAGGATGCTTCCAACCACAACGCAGATCAGTCCCGCCACAGCTAAAATTCCAAAGGAGTGGCTGTGCAGCTCGGCAAGGATAAGGCCGACCCCGAGCAAGAGCAGGAAAATGGCTCCCAGGTTCACATTGAAACCCAGACCAATCAAACCCATGGCAAGAGCAACAACGCCAAATGCTTCAGCGCCCACTCCTGGGCTGGAGAGGCCAAAGATGAGAGCATAAAGTCCGACCAGCATCAAAAGCCCTGCAATGGTCGGGTCGGAAAGTATCTTCAAGAACTGCAAGCTGAGGGGTGGCTCGAAATAGTCCACCTCAGAGCCCGATGTGTTCAGGGTAATTTTTTTTACTTTGCGGCCACTGATCTGATTTAGCAGATCTTCGGGCGTGGGGCTGATGTACTCGACAACGCCCCATTTTTTAGCATCATCTGCGTTCAGGTTCAGATTTGAGACAACGAACTCCCTTGCTGCAGTTGTATTTCGCCCGTGCATGCGAGCCTTCTCCTCGATCAAGGCTACAATTGCATTTGTAGTCTTACTGTCATTGATGGGCTCTGTGCCGCCCAAAGGCGAGAGCTGAACCGGCTGAGCCGATCCAATGATCGTGTGCGGTGCCATGGCAGCCAAGTCCGAGCCTTGCAAGATTAGTGTTCCAGCCGACCAAGCAGTTGCGCCCTCTGGATAAACATACCCGATCACCGGAAGCCTCGTCTCCTCTATCTGCTTGATGATCGACGTGGTCTCAGTCAGGCCGCCACCAGGCGTGTCCAAAAAAAGAATCAAGGCCTGGTAACCGCCTGCCTCTGCCTCTTGCACAGCCGCCGCGACTATATCGTCGCTTGCAGGAGTGATGGCGTCGTTGATCTGGACGGCCAGGACAGGACTGCTAACAGCAGATGATGGAAGAGCCAATATCAATGATATTAAAACCACAAAAAAGATTGGATGCTGCAGGCGCATGGAGCTGCTCCCTATCAACGGCCGCTTTTGGACGCCTCTCTTCGTGCCTCATCAAGCCGGGATGCTTCCCTTTCTGTGAGCTCCCTGTTTAGGGCCGCCGTAATGCCTGCAGTCGATCCAGTTGCGAGATCGCCACTTGGGGTCACCACAATGAGCGTCTTTTCTCTGGCGATATCCACAAGGGTCTGCAGCTCCCTGAGCTTCAGCGCAGCCGGAACTTCCTCATAAAGCCTGGCTGCGTCCGTCATGGTCTTAGAGGCCTGGAACTCGCCGTCCGCGAGGATGATGCGCGACCTCTTCTCCCTCTCCGACTCAGCCTGCTTGGCAATCGCCCTGCGCATCGATTCTGGCAGAGCCACATCCCTCAAAGTGACGGCAGTCACCTTGATTCCCCAGGGATCTGTATGGCGATCCAAGATCTCCTGTAGCTTCTTGTTCAGCTCATCGCGCTTGGAGAGCAGGTCGTCCAATTCGATCTGACCGAGGACATCCCTCAATGTCGTCTGCGCCAGCAGGGACGTGGCCAGCTTGTAGTTCTCCACCTGGATCACAGCCCTTGAGGGATCGACGACGCGGTAGTAGATTACTGCATCCACTTCAACGCTGACGTTATCACGGGTGATTACCACTTGCTTGGCCACATCGATGGTGAACACCCTCAGGTCAAGCAGAATTACCCGATCGATGATTGGAATTATAAAGAATATGCCGGGCCCTTTCACTCCGCTGAAGCGTCCCAGGCGGAATATCACAACTCGCTCGTACTCTCGAACGATCTTGATGGCCTGTGAAAGAATTACGAAAACGACCAGCAGAGCTATTAGGGTAGCTAAATCAAATTGAGCCACATTGACACCAAATGCAAATGGCTCTCATATCTTAAATAGCTACCCTGCACTAACTGTTGGACGATGTAGGTCTATTTCTTGAACTCGGTATACCCGCATTTGCCACAACTATTGCGGTTGGCATGCTCCGCCAGGAATACGCCATTTCCACATCTTGGGCAGACCGGCTTCTTGGACTTGATCGAGTCTGCACTTATCTCATAATATTTAGACACTCCGCCGACCTCGCCCTTCTTGGCTGCAGCCATCTAGCTCGCCTCCGGCTTTGCTTCCTCAGCCTTGACGAATGTGTTCCGCTCTATGATATGAGGCCTCTCCACTTGCTTGGCTCTTTCTGCAGTCTCATAGATCTTGGCATAGCCAATGGTCTCACGTTTCCCAAATTCCGTCTTCAGGCTGTCCACGAATACAAGTCCCACCTTCGAATTCATGGTTGCTGCAAGCCTCTCCACAACATCCTTCCTTGAGGGCGTGGACTCATCGTGAATGACCTTGAAGACAACCTCTCTGCGGTTCAGCAATGGGTTGTTCGTCTCCTCTATAACCTGTATATCCAAACTTCATTCCTCCACAATCATCCGCTTCATCAATTCTTCAATTTGCCTCTTCTTATCGGGGGTAACCACAACCAGAACGCTTCCCTCATTGGGCTGGCCATAGACCACAACGGAGCCCACGGGCGCATATAGGATGGCAGGAAGAGTTGCCAGATCCTCCTCGCCATCGACTATTATTTTCACACGCTCATCGCCTTTCAGAGTGGCTCTGATGAGATCGATGAGCTCGCTTGTAAGGGTCGCAGCAGGATTCTTCACATCGATCGTTTTATAGCTGTCGTGATCCAGGCTCTTCACCACGTGGTCAGGCACAGGCATTCTCTTGGTCTTGTTGTCCACGATCGCAAGATCGGGCACAATTGATGCCTTTAAGAGATAAAATGCAGTCATGTCGCCTACAGCCGCAACTTTTTTGGCTGCCCGAAGCTCATGCTCCATTGCCTGCACGCATTCCAGGCCATCCCCTTTGCACAGCTGCCCTAGAGGGCTCTTCAGCATAGAGCGCAGCTCTTCTGGCAAAAGGAGTCTGCTCAATCTATCGCACCTTCAAAGCATATTTTCCAGGGAGAGTTATCTCCAGCTTCTTCGCGATGATCGACTCTTTTGGATCGATGATCACAACATAACCGCTCCAGTCCTTGCTGAGCGAGGCTGAATTACAGATGGGACAGATCTGACCTTCAATTATTCTGCGACATTCTCTGCAAGCCTGCTCTGTCATTTAGCCTCTGCCTCTGCACCAGTTTTGTCGCTGGCCTCAAGCCATTCAAGCTTGCCCAGCCCCGTCTGCCTCATCGTGAGCCCTATCTTGCTCTCACGAGGCTCTTTTTCATTCAGGCTCACTGCTATGACCCTAGCTCGAACCTTGTCCCCCTCGCCCAAGGATTTGTTCGAATCTTTGCTTACCAGCCGCGCGTTCTTTTCATCATAAGATATATACTCATTGGTGATCTGGCTGACATGCAACAGGCCATCGAAAGGCCCCATGGAGATGAATGCGCCGAATTTGACGATCTCCACGACTTCCCCCTCGATGATCTCCTGCATCTCGGGTTTGAAGACGAGGGCATCAAAGATGACATTGTAATATATGGATCCATCACCTGCCAGGATGTGCCCTTCTCCGATCTGATCCGCTCCCAGCACGGCCACGATGGTCCCAAGCGTCTTGTCCACTACCGCCTCGTATTTATCACGCAGTGACCTATTCACTGCAGCTTCGAGGGGATCTCCCAGATGATCTGGTTCTATCTTGGCCACGCCCTCAAGCTTCATCTTTTTATACATCAGTACTCCTTCTTCGTTGCCTCTAGATATCGCCCTTGGCGCAGGTATATTACCGTGATGCCGCTACTAAATAACCTTTTCTTCAAATGCTTATCGTTGGTGAAGACTGCAGCATCTTTCGCATGCGCAAGCCTCTCGATGGCCAGATCGGCATCGGGAATGTCTTCACCGATCACAACACATCGCCCGGCCAGCTCCAGCGCCACACGGGCGGCGACCTTGTCTCTCCCTCTGTCAGCATTTCTCGCCAGAGAGCGAAGCTCTCCAATGACGGATGATGGAACAAGCCATTGTACATATCCGAGGCGCTCAAGCTCGCTGAATATATCCACACCAAACTGCTCAGGCACCATTAGGGCATTGGTATCCAGGATGACCTTCATGCTACTCGATTATGGTGCCAACGCCGATCAGGCGCCAGCGCGCGCCGATGCGTCTGCTGACGGCGACGCTGTCACCAATGTCCGCGCAGACGGGCCTTTTGAGCTGCACCTGGACGACACCACCCTCACGAGCGCTATTGACAACTCCTACAGTAGTTGCCGTTCCGACGTTGAGCATCAGCGGCTCGCTGGAGTGGATGGGCTCCACCATCGACTCGTCAGTGACACCTACAACCCTCTCCAGGAGCTGCATGTTCATTGTGAAGGCATTGAGAACTTTCGGGAGCTTTCCGGGCTCGCCAGCCACCTGGCCAACCAGCGCATCGCTCTTGGTCATGACTGGATCAAGCTGAGTGCCCACGCCCACCAGGCCCCCGGGCGTGATCTCATCCTGAGCATGTGAGCCTGCCAGCAGGCTTATTACCTTGGTCTGGATGGGGACCCACTGCTTGCGCCCCTCGTAATCCACATGTCGACCAGGACAAATCTCGATCTTGTCGCCAACTCTAAGCCTCCCTTGTGAGAGCGATCCTCCAATGACGCCACCTTTCAGGCTATCGGGCGTAGCCCCCGGTCGATTGACATCGAATGATCGGGCAATTTTAAGCAATGCTGGCTTGGAGACGTCCCTGGGGGGCGTGGGTATGGCATTCTCAATGGCCTCGATGACCATATCGATGTTTATATTTTGCTGGGCCGAAATAGGTACTATGGGAGCGTTCTCGGCTACAGTTCCCTTCACGAAATCCTTGATTTGCTGATAATGCACCATAACCTGCTCACGCGACATGAGATCGATCTTGTTTTGTACAATCACGATCCTGTCGATGCCAGTGATGTTGAGGGCCATGAGGTGCTCCTTGGTCTGCGGCTGGGGGCATGGCTCATTGGCAGAGATGACCAGTACTGCTCCATCCATGATGGCAGCCCCACATAGCATGGTGGCCATCAGAGTCTCATGACCTGGTGAGTCAACGAATGAGACAGTTCGCAAGATCTCCGATTCTGTGCCGCAGTGAGGGCATCTCTCTTCTACAGTATAGGCATCAGGCTCTGGGCATTTTGGGCACTTTCGGAAGGTTGCATCTGCATACCCCAGGCGAATGGAGATTCCCCTCTTGACCTCCTCGCTGTGCTGATCTGTCCAAACCCCTGAGAGGGCCTTTACAAGAGTGGTTTTGCCGTGATCGACGTGGCCCACCATTCCGATGTTAACCTCTGGTTTTTTGGCTATTGGCTTTTTAGCCTCGCTCTTTGAATCTGATTTGATGTCGGATTTTACCAAATTGAGATCTCCTTGATGATTGTAATGACCAAAGGTTGATGGAGATCTCTATATAAATACTTCATGGCTCAGTCATATGCCATCAGGGCTACAGCCTCTACGCTACAATCCTGGACGTGTGCCGCATCAGTGCCGCATCAAGTGTGCGACGGCTCCAGCGACTGAAGTTGCAGGAGGCGTCACATGCATGCTCCTCTTGCCAGCCCTGATGAAAAAAGGAGATGCGGCAGAATTAATAGCAAAATGAAGTGACTCCAAGCTACGCCGAGCAGCTCCGGGAGAAAAAGAGAAGAAGATGCTGGGCCTATCCCAGAACCTTCGTGATCTCGGCGAAGATGGCCTTGATGTCGCCCACGCCAAGAACTGTCTTGACAAGTCCTCTCTTGTTGTAGTAGTCGATCAGCGGCTGTGTCTGGGCATGATAGGCCTGGAGCCTCTGCTTGACGGTCTCCTCTGTGTCGTCCTGCCTCTGGTAGAGGTCAGCGCCGCAGGCATCGCACTTTCCAGCGACTTTTGGCGGGTTGAACTGGACGTGATAGGTGGTTCCGCATTTGCACATCCTCCTTCCTGTGACGCGCTTGACCAACTCCTCGTCAGGAACATCGATGTTCAAGACCACATCGATCTTCTGGCCTAGCGCCGGAAGGATCTTGTCCAGGGCCTCTGCCTGAGGAATGGTCCTCGGATAGCCATCCAGCATCCAGCCACCCTTGACATCTGGCTTGGCCAGCCTGTCCTTTATGATATCGATGAGAAGCGAATCGGGAACGAGCTTTCCTGCATCCATGTACTTCTTGGCTTCGACTCCCAAGGGCGTTCCGTTGCGAACGTTCTCCCTGAGTATGTCTCCGGTGGAGACGTGCAAAACCTTGTATTTGTCAGCGATCATCTTGGCCTGTGTACCCTTACCGGATCCTGGTGGACCGAGCAGAATAATATCCATTAAAGCTTCCTCCTATTCCCTTGACAAAGCAGCCATTGCCGCTTGTGCCCAAGCGAGGTTAGGGTACAATCCCATATTTAAAAAACCTTTCTAGAGCCTAGCCTACGTGCGCTGCCGCGCTCATCAGAGCGCCTGCAAATAAAGGAATCGTGAGATTGTCGTCCAGGCCACGACGGCGGATGATGATTGCCACAGAATCTGCAACTGTCGCTCCAACAGCTCCTGCAAAATAGACGCCGATTGGAAGCTTCGTCAGGCTCGAGGAGAGATAGCCTATGAGGATGCAGGCAGAGAGCATGACTGCGACTATTGGCCACGGCTTGATGCGCCACTTTTCGTTTCGATCACGCACATTGGAGTTCTCCAGTGCTGAGCCCACGAGGCCGCTCACAGTATCGCCCAGGGAGAGAAAAAGCATCGATGCCAGAGCGATCATTGGCGAGAAGAGAACGACTGTGAGAAGGCTGCCCACGATGTAATAGATGTAGCCTGCAACCTTCTCTTCCTCCTGGTCCCTGACCTCTGGCAGGCGTATCCTTCCCTTGAGCCTTCCTGCCTCCAGAAGGAGTGCTATGAGCAGGGCCAGGCCGATCATCACAGCTGTGAAAGCCCTGCCGAATGCCAGGATGCCTACAGGGACGGACAGGCCAGTTAGGTGAATGCACTTTCTCCTGATCTCCTTGATCAGTTTGTAGCGCCACTGCCTGGAGACTTTGCACAAGGGTTATCTCATCCTTCCTGGAATGGAACGCATCACTTCTCTTTCGCAGGCATGACCAGCGTGCCTGCCTCCAAGAACTTCACTCTTCCACTGAGCAGCGACTGAAGGGTGTCGGCCACCTCTTCGATGGCCACTCGAACCTGTTGCATGGAGTCTCTATCGCGGATGGTGACGGTGCCCTGCTCCAGCGTCTCGTAGTCCACTGTGACATCATAGGGCGTTCCGACCTCGTCATTCCTCCTGTATCTGCGACCGATGGACCCGGAAGTGTCCCAGTCAACGCGCAAACCGCGAATTCGCAGCTCTTCCAAGATCTTCTTTGCAGGTATTATCAGCTCTTCGCGATCCATCAAGGGCAGAACTGCCACCTCAATTGGGGCAACAGCAGGCTTGAACCTGAGGACTGCCCTGGTCTCTCCATCGACTGCGTCCTCGTAGAATGAGTGATCGAGGACGGTGTAAAGTATCCGGTCGATGCCAAATGACGGCTCGATTACATGTGGTATGATCTCCTCGCCTCGAACCTCTTCTTCCACGGTCTCGCATGAGACGAGAGAGGGCTCTATCTCGATGGACTCGCCATCAACTAAAACTGTTATTTTATCCCCCTGCAGCTTTGCAGCGGGCAAAGCCTTGAGGGCCTCGGCGACTGCCTTGGCCTTGCCCTTGAACCTCGGCCCCAGGGCCTTGAAGTCAGGCTTGACCACAATCTTCTGCCGCTTCTTGGGCCGATCATAGTGCACGAAAACGCTGAGGTTGACCTTGCTGGTTGCCGCGTGGGCCTTGAGGTCAAAGTCCGTCCTGTCTGCCACACCCACGATCTCTATCCAGCCCAGACGATCCAGGAATACCTCAGCATCCCAGCAATCTGCAGCGTAATGGGCCATCTCATCCGCTTTGTGCTGGCGGAAACGCATCTTGTCAGGAGACACGCCCACAGCCAGAAGGAACTGGTAGGTGCGGGCGACGTAGTAGGCAAGCATTTGGTGAGCGACAACGCCGCGCTCGACGGCTTCTCCAAAGGTCATCTCCTCTTCGGTGCCAGTCTCTTGTGCTGCTTGCGAGTAGAACTTCATCTTGATGTCTTTTATCTCGGCAAAGCGTGGATGGGTCTTGTCTCGAGGATCGATGAAGATCTCAGCTTCTGCCTGGGTGAATTCCCTCAGCCTGATCACACCCTGACGGGGTGAGATCTCGTTTCTATAGGATTTGCCTATCTGAACTGCTGCGAAGGGCAACGAGTCACGGAAGTGGCGCAGAAGCCTGGGAAAGTTGATGAACATGCCCTGTGCCGTCTCAGGCCGCAGATAACCAGTCATCTTGTTTCCAGGTCCTATCATCGTCTTGAACATTAGATTGAACTCATAAACAGGAGAGAGCTCTCCGCCGCATTCCGGGCAGCCAATCTCATTCTCCTGAATTGTCCTGTAGATCTCCTCATTGGTGAGCGCGTCTGGAACCTCGACGATGTGCTTGATGAGGTGATCGGCGCGGTAGATCTCTTTGCACTCCTTGCAGCTGGTGAGGGGATCGGAAAAGCCGCTCAGGTGTCCTGAGGCCTGGTAGATTCCTTCGACTCCGATGGTTGGCGCCTCGATCTCAGCAAACCCCTCCTGAATGACGAAGAACTGCCGCCAGATATCCTCGATGCGCCGTTTTAGCGGTGCCCCAAGAGGGCCGTAATCGAAAAATCCCGCTGCACCTCCATAAAGCTCAAAGGCGGGCCAGAGAAAGCCGCGCCTGCGGGCGAGTTCATTAACCTTCTCGTTTTTATCCATGCCAATCCTCGCTGTGGTTTTAAGAGTACCAGGGTGATTTAATCTTTGTCTTCGAACGACTGAAAAATAGTTGAGCGCTCAGAGCAGGAGATATTGGCTCTGAAAGACTAGCTCTGAAAGACTAGCTCTGAAAGGAAGTTAGCCAAAGGTGGAGAGTGCTAAAAGCATCCCAAAGGCTGCACTCACAGTGAATAGGAGGATTAAATCGCAGTACTTATTGTGCATCAACTTCCCGAGGCCGTACAAGATAATGCTAGATTCTTTCTCGTCCATTTCCTCACTCTCCTCTTTCATTCCTAAAACCCCACTCACCATTTGCATGTACCATAAGAGGGCAGTTTTGATTTAAGTAGCTATTTTTCACATTGAGGTGTTATTAGAGCTTTTGTCTCTAATTTTGAATCATATGAATCTCATATATCCCTCGTATAGGTTAATTTAGAAGGCTAGAGAGAGTTTGGCTGCAGACAAAGTCTTGCGATTTTTGGCCTGGAACGATTAACGGTAAATATCAAAATAGAACTGTCCAGGCCGCTTTGAAAGTGAATCGAACCTTCGTTTAAGAAATATCCAGAAACCCTTCCATCGTTCGTTCTGTCATGATTTCATATATGGTTCGAGGAGTGTTGTGATGTGTATTAATGAAATCACGGAGAGAATTTGCATGACAGCACGGAATTGTTTGGCAACCCTACTGGTGTTGGGTTGCATGGCCTTCGTGGCATCTGCCGCAGATCAAATTGCGCTGACCATTCACGTCCACGAGGGAGACCTCAATGGAACACTGCTCTCGGGCGTCCGGATCACTGGGCAGGATGCATCTGGAGAGGACTTTGATGTAACAACAGATTCTGATGGCATTGCGATCGTAAAAGGCGAACCAGGAACATGGACTTTTGCCTTCGAAAAGACCGGTTATGAGACACTTTACCTGAATTGGGATGCTACAAAAACAGAGGATACTGCCGCATACCTTGAAAGAACATCCTCTAAAATGAGCTCATCCTCACAAGACCAGGTAACATTGACAGTATATGTTCATGAAGGCTCTCTGGATGGGGACCTCCTCTCCGGTGTACAGATTTCCGGAGAAGATGCTGCAGGAGATAGCTTTGAGGCAACAACGGACTCTAGCGGCACTGCAGTCATTACAGGAGCTCCGGGAAGCTGGCAGTTTACCTTTGAGAAGAGAGGTTATGAAACACTGACGCTGAACTACGATGCGACTCAGACAGAGGCTACAGCAGCTTATCTTGAGAAGTCTACTTGATCTTGAACATGATCTTGAGAAGTCTACTTGATCTTGAACATGATCTTGAGGCTACTTGATCTTGAACATGATCTTGAGGCTACTTGATCTTCAATCGGACCCGATTTAATTTTTTATTATTTTTTTCAGTAATCTTTTTTAATTTATTAATTTTTTTTAATTTTTTTAATCTTTTTTAATCTTTTTTAATTTTTTTCCTCAATAAAATTTTAAAAAATAACAAAGTAAAAAATGCCCATGACCCAAGGTCACCCATGTGGATGAAAATGGATCTTTGCAAGAACCATTTTCATACCAAAAGATTTTAAAAAGGATAAATTTTAGATTCTGCTTACTCGATCTTCACCTCTCTGCCTTTCCTCTTCTCTTTTTTGTCCAGCTCCAGTGTCAGGACGCCGTTCTTGTAGGATGCTTTTGCGCTTCCCACATCGACTGTTGAGTCAAGTTGGATCATCTTGTAGAACTTTTTATCGTCCTCTGTCTTGATCTCTACGCTGTCATCGGCCACGTCGAGCTTTACTTTCTCCTTGTCAACGCCAGGCAGCTCAACGAAGATTTTGTACTTATCCTTCTCGTCCATGATGTCGACCATCGGCTCGCGCCCAAGGCTCGGCTCTATGCCCCTATAAGATGGCTTGATGTTGCCGAACTCCCTGAATACGGGCTCCTTTCCCGGCTCTGCAGTGTAGCTGAAACCGTAGACGAACGGGCCATACCTCCGAGTGACGCCCATTGGGGTCACCTCCTCGCGCACAAAATCCTTCAACTCAGATGGCATGGACTCTTCAAATCTCTTGATCATCTCCTCGAAGGGCTCCCTGAACCAGTCCTCTTCCGGCTTTGCCTTTCTCTCAAAGGGAAAGCCCTTTGCAAAGCTCTCGAATATATCGAATATAGATGGATATCTCTTGTCCCACATTTGACCTCACCTCATAGTTACTTCTACATACTAACTTAGAGATAGTGATAAGATATAAAGATTTTGTTCTGTTTGCAGCCATGGCAATCTTCAATAGGGAAGAGATACCAAAAACAGCAATGATGATATTGCTCAAAGGCTTGGTGCAGTTTGAGGCGGAGATTCAGGGCCCAACGGAAATCCGATCGAGAATCATCTGGCCCGATTCAGAAGGCCCATGGATTGAAGGCGGACTGCAAGACCTGATGGTCCATTTCACCTATGCTGCCTGGACTGCTTACAACCTTGAATGCGCACTGTCCATGACCTTGTCCAGTCATGATGAAGGCCTAAGTCGCAGCGTTTCGGATATGATGACAAAGGTGGTCTCAGTTATGGGTGCCATACAGGTTGCTGAGATCAGGCTCACGCGCGAAGCCTTAGACGAGCTGAAGAGAGACCGAATAGAGCCCTGACGCAAGAGACGAGGAAAAGTAGCCCGGCTAGGATTCGAACCTAGGTAGGGAGGTCCAGAGCCTCCAGTGATTGACCGCTACACTACCGGGCTTCGTCTCTTTCCTTGCAGCAGATAGTTATTAATCTATCGATCGGCTGCCACCCCAGCATCTGGGCAACTGAGGAGCGCAACCCATCTCCTTTCATCGAGATCTTCTCGTGTCAATTTCAAATTCGCCATGGGTCCCACGACCTCACGGCCCACAAGAAAATCGTCCACAGGGTTCAGCTCGAAGCTCAGGTTTTTGGTCTTATAGTGCATGGGCACAGCCACAACTGGACTGAGCTGTCTCATCACTGCGTCAGCACCACGCGCATCTATGGTGTATATCCCGCCAACGGGCAGAAAAAGCAAATCTACGGGGCCGATGGCCTCGGCTTGAGCCTGGCTTAGAGAATGCCCCAAATCTCCAAGGTGACAGACTCTGATGCCATCCATCGTGAAGCTGAAGACAATGTTCTCGCCACGCAGCAGCCCGCGTTCTTCATCGTGGTATGCAGTCATGCCCAAAAACTCGATTCCAAAGGCCACATGGCGACCTGGCACTCTGATAACCTTCGGGTGGCCCAGCACGGCCGAGACGTTGTTATGGTCATTGTGGTCATGGCTTATCAAGACTATATCAGCCCTTACGCGAGGCATAATATAGCCAACCTCATCTTCATTAAATGGATCTACGAGGATAGAAGGACCTTCAGAGCCCCTCAGGAAAAAGCAGGAATGTCCGAACCAATTGACGATCATAATGATTGAGACCCTCTCAAGTTAGATGTCCATTTCGATCTGCGCATCAACCACCGCATGAACCACGCCGGGAGAGAACTTCTTCACCCGGATACACTGCAAGATCTCCGCTTTTCTGCCTTGTGATTTTGCAGCCTCGATCACATCCTCCACAGCAGCCTCGGGAAATCTCCAGGATGGAACTGTCTGATGGTAGTGCAATATGCCGCCGGGCCGCAGTGCTCGAATGCCCTTCTGAATATATTTGTCGGTTACCTGGACCATGCCCATCACCACTCTATCTGCCACGCCCTCAGGCGTCATCTTCGCGCAATCTCCAAGGACTGGTTCTACGATCTCCTCCACGCGATTGAGGACGATGTTCTGGCATAGATACTCAAAGGCGACTGGGTTCAGCTCAATGGCCATCACCCTGCGAGGACGGGAGTGAACTGCCATTTGCAATGAAAAATAGCCAATCCCGGCAAACATGTCCACCACAAACTCGCCTTTTCCAAAATGGCTCATGCGCATACGTTCTTTCAGATTGCCAGCCGAAAACATCACCTTCTGGGCATCCAGCTTGAATAGGACGCCGTTCTCCCTGTGAACGGTCCTTGCACACATCCCTGCAATAATCTCCCGCCTGGGCTCTCGCAGCTGACCCTCGATGCCATAGTCCCGCAGAACCGCATGGCATCGAGGATAAATTGACAGAAGGGCACGGCCAATTAGAGACGCGTACGGCGTCAGGTCAGGATGGATCTTCACGACGATTATATCCCCCAGGATGTACCAGCCTCGTGGAAGAAGACGCAGAGCATTTGGCGGCAACTCATTGTCAAGGGCGCTTGCGAGATCTTGCGTCTCTCTGTAGTACGACGGCTCTTCTTGAAGGACTACCTCGCAGTCGGGAAGGGATTCCTTGACTGGAATCTCCACGAAGCCGTTTTTCTCCAGAACCTTGCGGCTCTTGTCAAGAATGCCAAGGGAGATGACCCTTTTCAGAGTCGTATCGGCATCTATTCTCTTTGTCCTGACCGCCAGGCTAGCGTTTCTCGCTGTAGCTCTGCTCAAAGCTGACGCCTTCCTTGGTCAGGTTGAACATCAGTACCAGTGTGTCATTTTTGTGCGTGACGAAGTAGTCTTTGCCGTGAACTACAATGCTGGTATCGAACCCTGCGGGCGCCGCGAAATTAAGGCCAACGGGAACAGTTGTCCAGTTGCCCTCCAGGTAAATTCTTACACTTGCATCGCTGCTGGAGTTCAATCGCACCAGAGTATTATTAGCATGAGAGATTGTCACTGTGCCTCCTCGCGCGCTGATGCTCTGGTCGATCTCCTTGGGCAAAACCATCTCCATATCGTTGATCATGCCCTTCGGATTGCTGATGTCCAGCCCAAGATAACTTTCATTGCTGGAATTTGAGAGGTAGGCAGAATATTCGACAAGTATCGGAACGCCCTGGTTCATTGTGCCCGAGAAGAATATCACAGTGCCAGCCACCAGAATGACTGCAGCAGCTGCAAGTGCAATAGACACTGGCGGAATACTTAAATCCTTTTTTTTCTTGGATACCGGCGTCTCAGGAGGCCTTTTCTGGGATGTGAGAGCTTCTTCTTTCTCTGGTGCTGGCTCAGGGGCCGGCATTGCTGCAGCAGCCTCCCTCACCAGGCTATCTATCTCAGAAAAGGGCTCAGGAGTGTGAGGTGGATAATTTTCCGGCATTGCTTTTGCGGCTTTTGGCGTGGCAGGTTCCTCTTTCATAGGAGGCTGCTCTGATACAACTGGTTCTGGTTTTAAAATATCAGGCACGACTGCAATTTCAGGAGACGGAGTCTCCGCGACTGGTGGCTCGGGCGTCTTCCTGCGAGTTGGCATCACAACAGCACCCTCATCGAGGTTTAAGATCAGGTCGGTGTAGGTGCCAGTGACATCTACGAACCTGAGTGCGCGAGGGACCAGATAGGAGACTCCGGAGATCTTTACCTCCTCGAAGAACTCAGTGTTCTTCATAAGGCGATCTTTGAATGCGTAAACAGCTCCGCTCTCCATCTTGGCGTCGATCTCGCTGAGGCTGGGAAAGCGATCCTCCTGCGCGGCCAGCTCCTTGGTAGCGACCACGTATGCCTCAAAGAAGACCCTGCTCATCCTGTTGAGCCTATTTGTGTAACGCCTATCGAAAAGGAAGGAGAAATTATCTCCTTTGAGCTGCAAACTCTCTTCTCGCGAGTGCCGCCAGGCAGAGAACGATACGTCCATCAGAGGTGCATATCTCCAAACCAAATAAGTATTTTATGTATAGTACTGCTTTCGAGCCTTGGGGGCCGGGCACAGAATTTTCCTGGAACATATCTCGAGGCGGAAAATTCGGTTTCAACCTCATATCAATCTCGTATGACAGGTATCTTTAAATCCCGCCTACTAAAGAATAACGAGCCGATGAAGCATCTGGGATTATTGCCCATAATTCTGCTCCTGGGAACGGGGTTCATCAGTGGCATGGCTGCTGCAGAACTGACAGCCAGTCAGCAGGTGCCATCTCCTGCCGCTGTTGGAGAGACCGTTATGGTGACGGTACTGCTCACCTACAACGGGGCTAACTCTACGCTGGCAGTCATCACGCCAAGCCTTCCCTCTGGCGTGGTGAGCGATGCGCCTGGCAGCCAGACAACAGAGCTGTATCCTGGGGCTCTCGCGCCTGTCAGCTATCCCATCCGAGCAGAGCAGAGCGGGACATATTGGATAGTCTCTCAAATTGCCTATGACGAAAATGGAATCTGGCGCAGGCTGCGTTTAGAGTCACCTTTCACTGCTACTGGTGGAGTTCGGCCGGAACCTCAGTCGGTTCCAGGTGGCATATCGACTCCAGGCCAGCAGCCTCCTGGTGGCATATCGACCCCAGGCCAGCAGCCCCCTGGTGGCATATCGACCCCAGGCCAACAGGTCCCCGATGGCACACCGGCCCCCGAGCCTCCTGGCGATGCAGTTCCAGAAGGTGACAAAACGTCTAACGGAACAGCACTTCTTAACGGGACAGCACTTACAGGCTAAGTCCTTCCGCAATGAGCAGCTTGCAGCTAAATCAAATATTTTTATTCAAGTCATTGCGCGAGAATAGGGCTTGAAGCACATATCCACGCTCTCTTATCGCCTCGCTTCCACCTTCCTGTCGGTCCAGTATTGTCAGGGCTTGCACAGGCTGGTATCCTGCTGCAGCGATGCGTTCAATTGCTTTTAGGAGAGACGCGCCCGAGGTGACGACGTCTTCGACCACTGCAACCTTTGCGCCTTTTTCCAAGGCAGGCCCCTCCACATAGCTCATGGTGCCATGCTTCTTTGCCTCTTTTCTAACGATCAGAGCGGCGAGATCTCTGCCCTGCAAATGGCTTAAAACTGCAATAGATGAGACAATGGGGTCTGCCCCAAGGGTAAGTCCTCCTACAGCCGAAACATCCGAGCCGATCATGTCCAGCATCAGCTTGGCCGTCAGGTAAGCGCCCTCAGCACTGAGCGTTACGCGCTTGCAATCCATGTAATAGTCGCTCGTCCTGCCAGACGACAGGGTGACCCGTCTCATCTCCAGGGCTTTGCTCACCAGCAGCTCCAAAAGCCTCTCTTTATCATTCACTTCAATCATCGCCCTCTCAATTGAGAGCTTTCGCATCAAGTTTATAATCTTACCTCTGCCCTTCCTTCTTTGAGCTTTTAGTTATCTCCGGAAGCAAACCAACATCAGTGCCGTCCAGAAGATAAATGCGCGTGCCCACAAGATCGGCTAAATTGAGCAGAGGACCACGTAGCTCATCGGACGGCTCGTTCAGGGGCAGGCCGCCGCAAAGGTCATTGAAAGCAGGCACGATTACGATCTCACCTTCTCTATGAAAGCCGTATTGCCTTTCAACAGCATCGGATAAAAGGGGCGCTCTCGCCCAGACGTGATGAGTTTGAGCGGAGCCCAGAGGATCTTTCAGCTTGATTGCAGGGTGCAGGTGTCCTGCGACCAGCAGTCCTGCGCGCATGACATTCTCGCCTGGCCAGGTATGACCGTGAAAGTAACCCACTCTGTCCAAGACGAAACCCGAAGCTGACCGCACACATGTACCAGATGGTGCCATGTCAGCGAGGTTGCTGTCATGATTTCCTGGCACGATCTCCACCCTGACCTCTTGGGAGAGCCTACGCAGAAAGTTGGGGACCTCTTTTCTCTCCTGCCAGCTCGTCCTTGGAACATTGTGCTTTATGTCTCCCAGGAGCAGCAGCCGATCGGGTTTTATCCTGGCCAGATGCCCCAGCAGCCGATCCAGGATCTTCTCTGTCTGACTGGGAATGCAGATGCCCCCCAGCCACATCTCGTACTCCAGGCCCAGGTGAAGGTCTGCTGCCACCAGAACCCGCTGCTCTCCCTCAACCAAGAGCAGAGGGGCATCGAAGACGGGCGCTATCAATCCAGGTGCATCTCCAGCTCCAGGCAGAGCTGATCCAGGTCGGCTGCCACGCACATGCAAGAGCATTCCACCATGAGGTTTACCTTGGACTTTTCAAATTCGCCTGCACGACGCAGGTCCGTTCTTATCCCCAGGATCTTTTTGCCTTGTGAGAAGAAATAGCCGACCTCCCAGGCAGTGCCATCATCCACCTGCGACCCGTCAAGAATGGCCACCATGATGTCGCACTCATCCAATGCATTCAGGTTAGCTCGAAAGATCTGCTCCATCGAGCCTGAGGCGATCTCATGAGGCCATATTACCTTGCAATCCAGCCGTTGTTTTAGCCGTTCCAAGACGGTCCTGGCCCAGGCAATCTCTCCCTGGGAAAAGAGGGGGCCTGAGAGGTAGATCTTATGCTCCATGGCTCCCAGTTCATTTAGGAGACTGCTGCAGCTTCTTTCAGCCTGGCCTTCACAAACTCCCTGTCCAGGCTTGCCAGGAACCACCCAACTTTGGGGCCCTGCCGGTCGCCTAGGAATGCCAGGTAGATGGCCTGGAAGAACTTCTTGGAATCCAAACCAAGCTCTTTGGCCACGGCATAGACCTGGTCGTGAATCTGGGCTGCGGTCTTGCTGTCGATCTGCTCTGCCAGGATGCCAAGGCCGCGCCTCTCCCCTGAGGTGAGGTTTTTCACGGAGGCTGGAAGAGTCTCTTGCACCTGGAACTTCACATAGGCTGGAGCATACTTGTCGAGCCAGACCTGCACATTGCGCGCCCTGGCCAGGATCTCTTCGCGCCTTGATACTGTGTCGTAGCCGGATCTTGTAAGGGCCTTGAAGAGGCTCTCCTCATCGCCGCGAGCTATCTGCACTGCTGTGACCATGTGCCGGAATGGGATCTCGAAGGGCCCGCTTTTGTTGATGTTGGAGAGCTCAATTGCGCGCGCATCACCCTTTCTCTGGTCGTATTCATCAACCAGAGAGAGCAAGGGCAGCGCCGGATCGAACTCGATGTGCTTTTCGGGTTTGTTGCGTATTATCAGGTAGCGCAGGACCTCGGGAGGGACAACATCCAGCATCTCCTGAATGGTTACAACAATTCCCGTGGAGCTGTGCATAGCACCGACGCCCTTGAGGTGGATCCACTCATAGACCATGGGGAACGGCGCGGGATAGCCATAGATCTCCTCGCTGATCCTCTTGCCGGTATCATATGAGCCCCCTGCGGTGGCATGATCCTTGCCAAATGGTTCTACTGTGACGTGGAAGATTGGCCAGCGGGCGGGCCAGTCCACTCGCCAGACAAGTTTCCCTCCGCCGCGCATGGAGACAGTGCCTCTGGCACCACAGGAGCACTCGTAGTCGACTGTCTCCTCGTCGAGGTCGAACCCAGTGACTGTGGTGGTGTTCGTGCGGCCGCAGACCGAGCAGATGGCATCAAAGGGGCTCCAGCTTTCAGGGACTGCACGCCCTGATACCTCCAGCAGGATGCGTGCCAGGTCATCCCTCCGCTGCAGTGCCGTCTTGATGGCGTCTACATACTTTCCCTCCTTGTAGAGGACATCAGCACGATAGACCTCTGGCCTGATTCCCAGCCTCTCCATGCTCTTCAGGAAGGGATTTAAGAAGTGTTCTGCATAGCTACCACAGCAGCCCTTGGGACACGGGATCTCGGAGAGGGGCTTGCCGATGTGCTCTGAAAAGCTCTCCGGCAAGAATGGGTAGAGCCTGCGCAGGCGGTCGTAGGTGTCTGCGATGTAGATCAGACGCGCCTCGACGCCTCTGTCCAGCAGCGCACGGTAGACCGCCTCAGCGGTCATGACCTCGCGCATGTTTCCTATGTGCACGGGCCCGGAGGGGGTAATTCCCGTGGCAATCGTGTGAGGGCCGCTCTTCTCAAGCTTCTCGGCGATGACATCGGCCCAATGAATAGACATGGCCATTAATCGCGTAGGGAAACAAATATTAATCTTGCCCTGATCTGCGAGAGCTTTTTAATCTGAGGATCGTTATGGTTTTGGAATGAAACAGATCGAGCGTCCTTCAGCAGACGAATACTTCATGGAGATCGCCTCTGTGGTGGCCAAGCGCTCCACCTGCCTTAGAAACAAAGTTGGAGCCCTCTTCGTGAAGCATAAGCGGATCCTCAGCACGGGCTACAATGGCGCTCCAGCCGGCCTGCCGCACTGCGACGTTTTGGGCTGCGCCCGCGATGGCATGGCATCAGGAACACACCATGAGCTCTGCCGGGCAGTTCACGCAGAGCAGAACGCAATCATTCAGGCAGCCTTGCACGGCATCAGCATCGAGGGAGCTACGCTTTACTGCACCCATCAGCCCTGTATCCTCTGCGCCAAGATGATGATCAACGCAAGGATCCGTAAGGTCGTCTACCGGCAGAGCTATCCGGACGGGACCGCCCTCGAATTCCTGGAGCAGGCTGGGATCGAGGTTCAGAGGATGAAGGAAAAGATTTTGTAAGGCTCTGATGGAGTTGTGGGCATGTTCGGACCAAAATCGCACCTCACCGCTCGCGATGATCATCTTTACATTGATGAGGTGGACTGCTTTGCGCTTGCGCGCAATCTGGGCACGCCACTTTATGTAACCTCAGAAAGAAGACTGCGCGAGAATATTCGCGCCTACCGCAGCGCTTTTCCAGATGCAGATCTGTATTTCGCGATGAAGGCCAACGGCAACTTAGCCATCCTGCGCATCGCCGTACAGGAGGGCATGGGCGCGGACGTCTTCTCGTCAGGCGAGATCTTCGTGGCCCGCATGGCCGGCTTTCCTCGCGAGAAGATCCTCTACAACGGCAACTCCAAGAGCGAAAAAGACCATGAAATGGCCCTGCAGGCGAGAGTGCGCATGTCGGTGGACTCACGTGAGGAGCTGGAGGTGCTTGCGAGGAGAGCTCAGGCCCTGGACAGGGAAGCTGAGATACTCTTCAGGGTCAATCCTGATGTTTCGCCCAAAACACACCCGAAGATCGCCACTGGACTTCGCTCCTCCAAGTTCGGCATCCCTGCAGATCAGGTGGCAGTGACCTATAAACGAGCTGGGGACTTGCCGGGCGTCCTTCCTGTGGGCTTGCACTGCCACATCGGCTCCCAGATCCTGGATACATCCCCATTCGCAGAGGCGGCAAATAAGATGATGGACATTGCCGAGGCAGTGGTGAGAGCAGGCGGAGATGTCAAGATGATCGACCTTGGCGGGGGTCTGGGCATCCAGTACAATCCCGATGCGCCAGCGCCATCGCCCGCAGACCTGGCAGCAGCCATCCTGCCGATATTCCGGGACAGGTGTCAAGAGATTGGGATCTCTCCCAGGCTCATCTTGGAGCCGGGCAGGAGCATAGTGGCTGACACAACTGTCATGCTTGCAGGCGTGAATGTCATCAAAAGGGCGCATGTGAACTTCGCGGCCGTAGATGCCGGCTTCAACGCCTTGGCCCGTCCCATGATCTACGATTCGTATCACCACGTCGTTGTGGCCAACAAGGCCGATCAGCCTGCCAAAGAGACCTACACTGTGGTCGGGCCGATCTGCGAGACCGGCGATGTGCTGGCCAAGGATAGAAGGCTGCCAGCTTTGGAGAGGGGCGACGTACTGGCATTCCTGGATGCAGGAGCCTATGGATTCTCCATGGCATCTCAGTACAACGGCCAGCCCAGGCCCGCTGAGGTGCTCGTCTCTGGAGACAGGGCAGAAGTGACCCGCCGTGCAGAGGATGCGAGCGCTCTCTTGGCAGGACAGAATATTCCATCAAGGCTGATGTGGTAGTGAGAAGAATGAGCGACCCAGAGCTTGAGAGAGCCATTGAGGCTGTGCAGAGCATTTTGCAGCCCCTGAGGCTGGGCGAGTTCTCTGAGAAGATAGGAAAAGTTTCGATTTACGTGCAGTCTGTGGCAAAGAGCTGGGATGCATGCTGCAAAGCTATGCAGACTCTGGGGCAAAGAGGTGCAGAGGACAGCAAAGATGCAATGGCATCGGGCTTTAGAGCATCTCTGAAAAACTCGCTGCACTTTGCTCGAATCAATCTGGATGCAGCCCTGGTGCAGGCGCTCCAGACCCTTGTCTGGAGGCCCAAGAACCCAACCAAGACAGATGAATCTCGGAAGGCTGCAGCCTTAAAGAGGGCCTTTGACAGATCTGCAACGCCCGGCAAGGCGATGTTGCAGCACTACATCTCTTCGTCCGATCCGCTGGACAAGTGGCTGGTGGCAGGACCATGGGGCCACGAATACCTGCGAAGAAGGGGCATGGATCTGGAGGAGTTCGATTTGGCTCTGTGTGAGATTCTTGAGTGCGGCAGTTCTGTTGCGGGCAAAATTGTGCAGAGCTACACGAGGATTTGCAGGGCGATTGATGAGGTGGAGAGATCGGCCTTGGAAGCGGTGGAAAAACCTCGTTTGGCAAATCTGAAATAATTACACCTCAAAAATAGTGTATCATGATACTCGGCATATCCGGCAGTCCCAGGAAGATGGCGACGGAGCATATCCTAAAAGAGGCCCTGAAGATGCTGGAAGAGAGGGGCTTTCAGACTGAGCTGTTCACAGTGCGCGCCAAGAGCATCAGCCCCTGTAGGCACTGCGACTTTTGCCTGAAGAACAAGGAATGCATCGTCAAGGACGACATGTATCAGCTCTATCCGCTCATCAGGGAGGCTGAAGGCTATGTGCTCGCCACGCCAGTTTACAACGGCAGCATGAGCGCCCAGACGAAAATTGTGATCGACCGGACGCGAGCCACCCTTGCAGCCGACCCAAAGGCCTTGCGCCACAAGCCAGGAATGGCAATAGCCATAGGAGGAGACCGCATGGGTGGACAGGAGCTGGCCCTGCAGCAGATCCATACATTCTACGTCCTCAACGGCATGTTGCCCGTGAGCGGCGGATTCTTCGGCGCCAACCTGGGCGCGACCTTCTGGTCTCGCGACACCCTGGAGGGTGCCATCTCGGACGAAGAGGGCTTCAGGTCGCTTCGCAAGACTGTGCGCAAGTTTGCCGAGACCCTGGCCTGGCTGCGATCGAGGGGCCCGAAGGAAAAATAATTATCCTGATAGCGCAAAGTAAAAGGCTATGGCGAATGGGAAGAAGAGGATTGCCTGGGGCATTACCGGCAGCGGAGACCGCATTGTGGAGACTGTCGAGATCTTGACTGAGCTGCAAAAGCAGTATGACGATGTAGTAGATGTGCGCGTATTCGTCTCAAAGGCTGGAGAGCAGGTCATCAAGTACTACAAGCTCTTCAACACCCTCGAGAAGCACTTCGACAAGGTCTGGGTGGAGATCAATGCCAACTCCCCTTTTCTGGCAGGCCAGCTTCAAGTAAAGCGCTACGAGTTTTTGCTGCTTGCGCCAACGACATCGAATACTGTGGCCAAAATCGCACTGGGCCTAGCAGATTCCCTATTATCCAACGCAGCCATCATGTCCCAAAAGGCCTTTGTGCCCAGCTACATCATGCCCTGCGACTATAAACCCGGGATCATTTCCACCATCCTGCCAGACGGAAGCGAGATGAAGCTGCGCATTAGAAAGGAGGATGCCGAACATGTGCAAAGGCTGCGCAAGATGGAGGACGTCTTCGTCATCGAGACGCCCCAGGAGATACCAGCCGTCTTCGAGAAGCATTTCTCAAGATGATGCTGTTCTTTTGCAATCCAGGTGAACCATGCTCCCTTTCGAAAGGATTTAGTACTTATGGGTCCATCGTCCTTTTAACACAGGATTCGCAAAAAGTAATACTGGTGTTTCTATGAAGGACGTAGGCATACTTGTGCTTGGGCATGGATCAAGCCTGCCCTATAACCGAGAGCTTGTGGAATCTCTAGCCAAAATGATCAGCAAGAACCACCCTGGCCCTGTCAGAACAGCATATCTCAATATGAACCACCCAAACATTCAGGAGGGGCTGGAGAGCTTTGCAGGCACAAAGGTCAATAAGGTCGTTGCCTTGCCGCTCTTTTTAGCTCATGGCGTTCATACTCGTCAGGACATACCAAGGGAATTGGGTGTGGATGAGCAGAAGCGCAGAGGACGTGTTTTGATTGGAGGCGACGAGGTAGAGGTCGTGTGCGCAGAACCACTGGGCGTGGATGAATGCATTGCAGCATTAGCATGCAAGCGAGCGGAAGAGGCCATAAGGTAGCCGTGCTGGACACCATCCACGGAGCAAAGACGATCGCTCAAAGGATGGTCGATTCGGGCATTGAGGCGGAGGCCCTGGAGGTCTACCACCATGAGCCCAGCATCTTCGACTACGACCTAATTGTATCTCCGGTGCACCTTCCGCCCACAAATCCCGTTCTAGTCGAAGCAAGAAGGCAAAAGAAGAGCGTCATCACTCACCACCAGGCAGTGGGCGAACTGCTGGGTCCTACCATACAGGAGGATCTAGAGGTATTCGAGGTCACGGGAACTCACAGCAAAACCTCCACAGCTCTACTGCTGGCCAGAATGCTCTCTGGCCAAAAAAAGGTGATATCCCATACCACTCGTGGTCTGGAGATCTGGAACAGCGGAAAGGCTAGCGTCCTGCAAACGGGCCTGAGCATCACGCCTGGAAATGTGATCCCTGCGGCGGACGCTGCGAAAGCCCGAGGGGCGGACGCGCTCATCTGCGAGATCTCTCTGGGCGGCACGGGCCTTGCAGACTGGGGGGTATTGACGAGTTTTTCTGGGGACTATCGTGTTGCAAAGGGCACAAAATGGGCAAGCACCGCCAAGCTGCAGATGCTCTCTTTGGCAAAGAGGGGCGCCAGGCTGGTGGCTAACACAGACGTTCGGGTCTGTGCAGATCTCTCCTTCGGCATGGACGGACATGTGCAGGCAAAGCCTGATAAGCTGATCTTCGGACGCCAAGAATTGCCCCTGTCCCTCGGTGAAGATCTGGACTTTCCAGGCTATGCTACAGCCCTAGCAGCAGCCGCAGCAACGGCGCACGCTAGCGGAATTCCTCTGGACGAGATCGCCCGAGCTTTGCAGGACTTTGACGGCTTCAGCGGCCGAATGAAGGTCCTGCGCCAGCCTGGCCTCAAGATCTACGACAGCTCCAACTCCGGGCTTAAGGTAGGAGATGTGAACCGTGCCTTGGATCTGGCCAGTGGGCCCAAATTAGGCCTCGTCGTGGGAGAGGAGTCGGAGACTGTATGCGAGGGCATGGATATTCCCGCCCTGCTGGACCTTCTCCGCCAACGCCGTGCGGAGCTGGACCTTTTGGTTCTCGTGGGAGAGAGGCTCGCACCCTGGGCAGATGGGCTTGGAGCAATGCATGCTCGGGACCTGGCTGCTGGCCAGGAGCAGGCCATGTCATGCCCAGTGGAGAGGCTGCTTTTGTGCGTTAAATGTTTCAGGTGACAAGAAAATGGCAAGCGAAGTGCAGAATTTGCAGATAATTCATCCCAGGCCCAGTTCAATCGTTGCGGCTCTCTATACCCTGCGCGACCTGGGAGCAGATGTCGTCATCCTCCACGGCCCGAGCGGATGCTGCTTCAAGCATGCCCGGCTATTGGAAGAGGACGGTGTGCGCGTGTTGACGACTGCATTGGACGAGGCGGGCTTCGTCTTCGGTGGCCAAAAACCCTTGACAAATCTTCTCAAGAGGGCCAGGGAATTGTTCAACCCCAAGCTCATGGCAGTATCAGGAACTTGTAGCAGCATGATCATAGGAGAGGATCTGCACCAGGCAGTCCTCGAGGCGAACCTCGACATACCTGTCCTGGAGGTAGAGGTGCATGCCGGGTACAGGGATAACACCAGAGGGGTGATCCTCACACTGGAAGCCGCCAAAGACAAGGGGATCATCGATGAGCAGGAGTTTTGTCGGCAGAAGTTTTTGCTTGAGAAAGCCACGGAGGTCGAGAGGCTTCATGGAGCCGCCAGCAAGGAGTACCTAGCACCGGAACACGGCGACCTCAAGTTTGAGGCAGCATCACGACTGCTGCAGCTCATCCACGATGGCAAAAGGGGCCTGAACATCCTCAATGCAAAGAAAGAGACCGCCTACATGTTCGCTGACATAACCGCAGCGGTCTTCGAAGTGGCTGGCGGGCAGGTCGAGACCTTGGCAAATCTCGATGACAGTGTGGGCCTGCCCAAAGTTAGGAGAGACGCCGCAAACATCGCCCGAGACCTGCATTCGAGAGGTGTGGACTTCAAGCTAATCGGTGGGCTTGACGAGTATCCAGTAACGGGCGAGGCCGTATCCAGGCTGATGAAGGATGGAGACTACGACTTTGCTGTGATCTCAGGAGTGCCCCATGCACTGCCAGCATCTGTCCTGCAAGGCCTGGAGATATTCTCAATAACCAATGGTCCGCGCCAGGTCAGGCCGCTGCGCGATCTGGGCCACCAGCACGTTACTGTAGAGCTGGACCTGCACCCCAAGACCATGGGCGTGACCTCTCTCGTAGAATCTGAGTTCGGAGCCACACTAAGGGCTCTGAACAAAGCGAGATAAGGCGAACCATGGAAAAATTTTTTCAAATAGCTTTTGGAAGTTCCGTCAGCAGCGCGTATATTACAAAGCCAATGGTGCCTATGATTCCGATGCCCGCTAAAGAGACCTTGGCGATCATGTTGAACTCCTCGCGGCTTGGCTTTCTGGCCAGCTTCAGGACCCGGATGTATTCATGAACGTCCGTGGAAGGCATGGAGACGCCGATGTCTCCAACCATCTCATCAAGATCGAGCTTTTCTTTGATATCCAGCTTGCTCTTTAGATCGAGCTTCTTCTTCAGAGAGCTCTTATTCTCTGCCTCGCTAATTCCCTCGCTCATTCCCATGGTGGAACGAATTTAAGAATAAAAAACCTTTCGATCAGCATGGCACCTCCAGGACCATCAAGTATTAAGCCATAAAAAGCCCCAACTAAATTCTTGGGAGATTTATGAGGAAGCAGACAGTGAAGAGAAAGGACGATCAAGGCCTCATCAGAAAACGGCTTATGAACAGCTTGCCCTGGAGCCTTTCTCGCTGGTTTGCAAATATATGGAAAAAGAAAAAATAGCTTCAAGATCTTTCCAGGTAGTCAGCCACGGCATTTGTGACATCCTCTGTGCTGCATCCTCCGCCAAGGTCGGGCGTCTTAATATCATTATCAAGCGCCCACTGCACAGCAGCTTCTATCCTCGTCGCCTTTTCCGTCTCGCCCATCCACTCCATCATCATCGCAGCACTGCGAATGGCCCCTAGCGGATTGGCAATGCCCTTTCCTGCGATGTCTGGAGCGCTGCCGTGAATGGGCTCGAACAGAGCGCTATTCATGCCAACGTTTGCGCTTGCGCAAAGCCCCAGAGAGCCCACGACGCCTGCTGCCTCATCGCTCAGAATGTCCCCGAACATGTTCGTAGTAACGATGACATCAAACCTCTGGGGATTGACCACAAGGTTGTAGGCAGCGCTGTCCACAAGCATCTCCTCAGCTTGGATCCCGCGCCGCATAGCCACCGCCTGGCAGGTCTTGAGGAACAGACGATCGCTTTGCAGGACATTGGACTTATGAACTATGGTTAGCCTCTTTTTTTTGGCAGCTATCTCACAGGCCTTCTCTGCAATCCTCTCTGAGCCCCTTCGAGTGACGACCCGCAGTGTCCGGGCCTCCTCTGCCCCGACCTCCTCAAGTCCGGAATAAAGCCCCTCGGTGTTCTCACGCACTATGATTAGATCGATGGCTTTGGAGCGAAAAGGCCTGATATTGGCGTAAAGGTCAAGCTCCTTTCGCAGCCGCAATAGAATGCTCCTGTAGCCTGGATCCGGTGGCGTGGTGATTGCTCCCAGAAGGACGCAGTCGCACTGCTTGATGGTCTCAAGATCCTCATCTGCCATTGCCAGGCCCAGACGCTTCCAGCGGCCAAAGCCAATCTCCACGACAACCTGCTCGAACTTGGCTCCTGCAGCATCCAGGACCGCCAGCGCTGATCTTACAACCTCAGGGCCGATGCCATCTCCTGGAACGACTGCTACCTTCCAAGCTCCTTCGCCAGACATCTCACTGCCTCAGCTATCTTCCAGGGGCCGTCTCCCCAGTGCACTATGATGCCCGTCTGGCCGTTCAAGCGAGTCAAACCTCTGCGCTCGGATTTACAGCAGCGGGTGATGAAAGGTCCTGCTGGGTCAAAGACGTGCTCCTCGCTCTTGACCGGACATATGTTGACGAACTCATATTCCTTGCCTGCATTTTTAGCCAAGAATATCTCCCGTGAGACCTCACAGCCTACGATCCTGGGCTTTTCATGAGTGACGCGATCACAGTCAAGTGACCTGCCCAGGCCAGAGGCCCTGCAGGGATAATAGACACAGTCGCAATCGAACTTGCGCAGATCCAAAACGCGGGGCAAAAATCGAACCGTCAGATCGCCCAGCACTCCGCAGCGCTCCAGCCTCTCCAGCACATACACGAGCCACGGAGGATCTGGCGGAGAGACATCCAAGACCTCGATGGCCAGGACTGCTGCAGGATCAGGGTCTTTGACGAATGTAACGTGCTCATCAGGTCCCTTAAAGACGACTGTGTTCGCGCCTCTGCTGCGGCATACATCTGCCGCCAGATCTATCATCTTTGCCCTGTTGCGAGTGTCGACCTTCCCAGGATAAAACACAATCTCAGTGCCTGAAGCAATCAGTTCCAGGCTCTCCAGTTGCCTCATGAAACCCTTGCCTCTGCTTTGCACGCGGTAAAGCCTCGGACCATCCCGGTTGATGAGGTATTCTGTGGCAAAGTAGATGGGCTCGCCCAGGCGCTCTTGATCCTTTATGCCCACAGATTTATAGTCCTCAGGAAATATCATGTAGATCAGGCCACTTTCTTTTGCTGTCTGCGATGGGCCACAAGGCCTCCAGCCTGCAGGATCTCCAATAAAAAGTCAGGAAGCCTGCTTCCCTGGATAACTCTGTCGCCCACGCGAACGGTTCCCAAGGCAAGGTCAACTTCTACCTCGTCGCCCTCTTTGCAATCCACATCTGCCTCCACCAAAGGCAGCCCGACATTGATGGCGTTCCTGTAAAATATGCGGGCAAAGGACTTGGCCACCACCGCGGCAACTCCAGCCTCCTTCAGGGCTCTTGGAGCCTGCTCCCGAGAGGAGCCGCTGCCGAAGTTTCGGCCCGCCACAATGATGTCTCCCTTCTGGACCCTTGAGGCAAAATGCGGGTCCAGACCCTCCATGACATGCTCTGCCCAGAGCTTTGTGTCCTTGGTCCTGAGGTACTTGCCGGGTATGATCACATCCGTATCCACGTCGTCGCCGAAGACCCAAGACTTGCCCTTGATCATGATGTGACATCATATCTATTCAGTATTTGGTTTTTCCGCTGAAAAGGATATTATATTCCAAGGTCATCTAAGTTAGATCATTGGAGGTGATGTGGCTGCTGGAGATTGTTGATCTGTCGGCCAGCATCGGCAATAAGCAGGTTCTGAAGAACTTCAACCTTAAAATAGGGTCCGGCGAGACCCATGCTCTCTTTGGGCCAAATGGAACAGGCAAAACCACCCTCTTAAATGTTATCGCTGGAATTCCCAGGTACAAAGTTGATGGAGGACGAATCGTCTTCAAAGGCAAGGATATCACAAATATGTCAATGGACGAGCGGGCAAGGCTTGGCATTGGCATGGCCTTCCAGCGTCCTCCAGCTATCCGCGGCCTGAGGCTCAAGGACCTCATCAGGATCATCAATCCCAAAGCCGATGTCTTGGCCATTCTGAATAAGATGGATTTTGCAGCCTTCGCCGAGCGCGATGTCAATCGCGGTTTCTCCGGGGGCGAGGTCAAGCGCTCGGAGATGGTCCAGCTTCTGGCCCAGCAACCGGACTTCGTCATGCTCGACGAACCTGACTCTGGAGTGGACCTGGAGAACATCAAGCTCATAGGAGATGCCATCAACTCCCTGACGCAAAAGGACAGGCGTCCTAGCTCCAGAACCAAGTCTGGGATAATTATCACGCACTTCGGCCACATCCTGGAGTACATGAAGGCCGACAGGGCTCATGTAATGCTCGGCGGGTCAATAGTCTGCAGCGGCAATCCGAGCGAGATCCTGGCGCAGATCAAAAGAAACGGATATGAGGGGTGTGCAGGATGCATGTGTCAGACATAGAAGAGAAAGCCCGCAGAGCGCGGGAGAAGAGGGCCCTCTATGGCACAGACGTTGACCTGCAAAGCTACGAGTCTGATGCAAAGCCACAAAACATCGTTGAGAAGGCAGAGGAGCTTCCGGGCATAGTCAAGAAGGCAGCTCTGGATGTAGGCGTGAAGCTCGATGCCGAGTCGTCCGGAGCTTATGTGCAGATGGACCAGACGCCCGTTGTGGCCAAATCGCTTTATGAAGGCGTGGAGATCATGGATATTGCCAGCGCCCTGAAGAAGTACGACTATCTTCAGGACTACTGGTGGAAGCTGGTGGCACCAGATGCAGACAAATACACAGCCGATGTTGCGACCTCTCCGCCCGCTGGCTATTTTATTCGCGCCAAGAGCGGCATGAAGACTGTCTTCCCAGTCAAGAGCTGTCTGTACCTCGGATCGACAAACCTCAACCAGCGCGTGCACAATGTCATCGTCGCAGAGGAAGGGTCGGAGCTGCACGTCATAACTGGCTGCACAACGCCAGCGCATGTGCAGCGCGGACTGCACATCGGCGTCTCGGAGTTCTTCATCCAGAAGAATGCGCGCGTGAGCTTCACGATGGTGCATAGCTGGGGCAAGGAGGTGGAGGTCCGGCCTAGAACAGGAATCGCAATCGCAGAAGGAGGTTCTCTCTCAAACAACTACATATTGCTGCGCCCTGTGAAGACCATTCAGACCTTCCCCTCAGCCACACTCGCAGGCCGCGGAGCTGTTGCCAGCTTCAACACAGTGGTCTATTCCACCATGGGCAACATAGATATCGGCAGCAATGTGATTCTCGATGCACCCGAAACGTCCGCTGAGTCCATCTCACGGGTAGTTTCAGTGGGCGGAGAAGTCATCGCACGGGGCAGGATGACCGGCAGAGTTCCGGGTGCAAGGGCGCACCTGGAATGCGTGGGGCTGCTGCTATCCGATAAAGGCAGGATCTACTCCATTCCTGAGCTGGATGGCCAGAGCCGCGATCTGGACATGTCCCACGAGGCAGCCGTCGGCCGAATATCCGAGGAGGAGCTGGAGTACCTCATGGCCCGAGGGCTGACATCCGAGGAGGCAACGAGCGTAATCGTCAGGGGCTTTTTGGATGTGGAGATCAAGGGGCTGCCAGAGGACCTGAAACAGGAGATAAAGAACATCACCCAGAGAGAGGATTTGAAAGGGAGCTGACCGGATTCCCTTCTCATCTCCAATCTTGCGCTAAGGTATATTTTATGCGCCTGAAGGAATTTTTGCGATCTCTTCAGGAGGCTTTCTCAGAATGGCAAAAAGACGATGCATCTCTTCTGGCCGCTGCCCTGGCCTACTATGGGATCTTCTCCCTGGTTCCACTGCTAATATTATTATTAATACTTATAAATTCTCTAATAGGCCATGAAATCCTAGCTGCTGATGTTGCTGGACTGGCCCAGGAGCTTGCAGGCCAGCGGGCCCCGGGATCTGATGAGCTCATATATCGGGCCAGGGAGCAGGCTGCATCATTTCGGTTCACGCTCTTGAGCATAATCATACTGCTCCTGGCAGCTGCTGGTCTCTTCGTGCAGACCAAGAGAGCATTTCATATCATATGGGCAATCCAGGAAGACAAACCTTTTGTGACAGGAACTGTCCGATCCTATGTGAAATCATTTTTGCTGATAGCATTCGTGGCCTTCATGCTCCTCCTCTCTTCGTTTGTCACCGCAGTTCTGCTGCCCGTTGGCAAGCAGATCGAGGAGCAGCTTCCGGTCCATCTCGGACTTCTGCGAGGAATCACATTCCTGATATCCTTCCTCTTCATCACACTCCTCTTCGCCATGACCTACAAGACGCTCTCTGATGTGGCGTTGGGTTGGATGGATGTGCTGACAGGCTCAGCCGTAACTGCTCTGCTGCTTGCAGCCGGCAATTTCGTCATTGAGATCTATGTGAGCCTGATCGATCTCGGCTCTGCCTATGGAGCAGCAGGCAGCCTGGTGGTCTTCCTCTTCTGGATCTACTACTCTGCCCAGATATTCCTCTTCGGAGCAGAGCTGATCAAGGTTCAAAAAAAGAAGAGAGACAGTGAGATCGAATGCTGACAGACGGTCCGAAAGATGTATCAACAAAAAACAATTCTTTAAGGATGATCATGAAATTCGATCGTCGCACTCAAGTCAAAGAGAGCTTGTGGGATGCTGAGCGAGCAGCAGATGACCGAAAATCCCAATATGAGCAAGTGGTCTTGATGACATCCGATATCCTCTGGCGCTATGATCTCGGCCTCAATGGAGAGAGCGTCGACTCATATATCTCACATGTCGCTGACAGGATGCTGGGTTTGCCTGATGGCACCATCGAAGATAGCTTCGACAAATTTTTATCCTATGTTCATCCCGATGACCTGCCAGCCGTCCAGGATGCGCTTTCAGACGCAATACGAATGCCAGGGAAGGACAAAAGCGTAGAGTATCGTCTGCGAAAGTCAGACGGCACTATGATTTGGGCTCGCACCACGGCTTCTGCCCATTCCCACCGAGATGGCCAGGTTACTGTCTTTGGCACGACAAGCAACATCACCAAGCAGAAGGAGATCAACGAAGCTCTGCGAAGGAGCGAGCTGAGGTTAAGGACTATTTTTGAGACCTCCAGCGCTGGAATAATCATAGTCGACACGAAAGGACGGGTCGTCCAAGCTAACCGGCGGATGGCTGAGCTGTTCGCATGCCCATTGGAGGCCATGATCGGCACTCCGTATACCGCCTTTGTTCATCCTGATGAACGCGAGGAGGGAGCAAACACTCTGAGAGCGATGCTGGAAGATGGGCTCGATGTTATCTATACACAGAGACATTACCTTCGCGGGGATGGAGGCGATTTCTGGGGATATTTAAGTGGGCGAAGGATGGTGGGTTTAAATGGAGAGTTCATAGGCTTACTTGGAACTATCTCTGATATCACCGGCTATAGGCACGCAATGGATGCTCTGCGCGAGTCTGAGAGGCGCATGTCCGATATCATCGATTTCCTGCCCGATGCCACATTCGCTGTGGATCGAGAAGGGAGGGTCATTGCATGGAACCGTGCCATCGAAGAGATGACCGGCGTGCAGAAGACAGAGGTGATGGGTAAGGGCAATTATGTTTACGCAATCCCATTCCATGGCGAACGCCGGCCGATCCTCATCGACTACCTCTTTATGGACCAGGCTAAGATCGATAAGAGATATTACTTTATTTCCAGGAAGGGCAATCAGCTGATCGCAGAGACTGAAATTTCCAACCTGAACGGCAGGAGAAATGTATTCATCTGGTGCATCGCATCCCTGCTGTACGATAGCAGCGGTTCTGTCGTGGGAGCAATTGAGTCCATCCGCGATATCACAAGGTACAAGCAGACAGAAAACGAGCTGAAGAAAGCGAATCTGCGACTTGAGGAGGCTACTTGGCATGCTGAACAGATGGCTGAGGAGGCCATGAGGGCAAATGCTGCGAAGAGCGAGTTCCTGGCCAACATCAGCCATGAGATCCGAACCCCTTTGAACGGCATCATCGGCATGATCGGATTGCTGATGGACACGGACCTGAATGCCGAACAGCGTGAATATGCACAGCTCGCACATATCAGTGGCGAGAACTTGCTCTCTCTTGTAAACCAGATCCTTGACTATTCCAAGATCGCAGCCAACAAAATGGAGCTGGAGGTCCTGGACTTCGACCTGCACTCTGTGCTCAAGGATATCATCGATTTTTTGGCCATCGGTGCTCATGAGAAAGGGCTTGAGCTGATATGTCAGGTCGATCCTGAGGTCCCAACTCATCTGAGAGGCGATCCAGGAAGGCTGCGCCAGATTTTGGTCAACCTGGGGAGCAATGCAGTGAAGTTTACAGAAGAGGGCAGGATATCGATTCGCGTTTGCCTGCAGAGCTCTGATGAGAGGACTGTCGCCCTTCGCTTCCAAGTCAGCGATACAGGCATTGGCATTCCAGCAAATAGAAAAGATGTCCTCTTCTCGCCCTTCACCCAGGTGGATGGCTCCACAATGCGCAAATATGGCGGGACTGGTCTGGGCCTGGCCATCTCCAAGCAGTTGGTCGAATTGATGGGAGGAGAGATTGGTGTGGAGAGCCGTGAAGGTGAAGGGTCCACCTTCTGGTTTATTGCTGTTTTTAAAAAGCCCTCTGCAAGCCTCTCATCTGAGCATGCGACTTTTTCCAAAGTCAGGCTAAAGGAGCCTGCAGAGCGTTCCACTACCCTGCCAAGTCAACAAGGCCCAGTCAATCGGAAAATACGCATCCTTCTGGCAGAGGACAATCCAGTAAACCAGAAAGTGGCGTTGGCGATGATGCGAAACATGGGCTACCAAGCGGATGCTGTGGCCAATGGTCTGGAGGCTGTCAGTGCGCTGCAGACCATTCCTTACGACCTGGTCTTGATGGACTGTCATATGCCTGAGATGGATGGTTTCGAGGCCACCCGCACAATTCGCCGGGATGATTCAAGAGCACTCAATCCACGCATTCCCATCATCGCCCTGACGGCTTCCGCCATGAAAGAAGATAGAGAGAGGTGTGTTCAGGCCGGAATGAACGATTTTATTGCCAAACCAATCATTAAAAGAGAACTGGCAGATATGCTCGCCAAATGGTCATCCTCTGGGCAGTCTACGATTCCAGGGTCTGCAAAATCAAGAGGCCAAAAAGAAGATCCGGGCATCCGATGTTGACCTCCCCTGCCACGCAGAAGTGAAATGGCTTTGATCGCCTGACAGAGACAGTCCAGTTTCGACCCGAAGGCTTTAACGCTCAAGAGTTCTTCACAGCGCATCATGAACCTTTGCGGCCTATTAAAGTCCAAGCCAAAACCACGCATTGCACAAAGTCCTCCTGCAAATTATCTCGATCTCAAGACCAAGCCCTATTACATCGTGGCGTCGGTGGAGGTCGGCAATACTACTACCAAAAGCATCCTCACTGCTACGGACATGAACGCCGGCAGGACGTATATTGTCAATAAAACTGTTAAGATGACAAGAGACGTGCGAGCTCCTAAAGCCGGAGAAGAGATATTTGCCCACACCATCAATGGCACAGCACTCACCAGGGAGTCCGTAGCTGAGCTGGTGAGGGACACACTCGTGGAAAGTCATGAAAGAGCCAGGCTGGACATCAGGACAGATCTGCACTTCGTTGTGCGATCGACGGGCGTCGTGGCAGAGCTGGACTCGCCAGATCAAGTCGGTGCATTCATTCAGGCTCTGGCACAGGGCTGCCTCATGGCTGGCGTCCCCCCAAGGCTCATGACACCTGCTATGAGCATCCATAACATCATCGACAAGTTCAGAAACTACACGTTGATCGACAAAGTGATCTTCATGGGCGCAGTGGCCTCGTGCTTCCCGCCGCAGGGTTCAACGGGCGTTGAAGTCGTGGCAAATGAGATGGAGGGCGAGCTGGCCACTGCAGGCATAAAAGAAGGCAGCCGCTGGACAGACGTGGACTTTCGAAACCCTTGCCTCTCCATGGACTTCGGGACGACCTTGGATGGAAGAGTGACCAGCGAAGAGCTGCCTTATGCGCACACAATTGGAAATTTGCTCGGCCTGGCAGGAGCAATCCCAGATGCTGTGGTTCAGGGCACAGGCCTTGTGGACAGAATGACAGGAGCCACCTTGGATATCTTCGACCCCAAGATGAAGCCTGAGTTGGGCAGAGATGCCACGGAATTTGCAGATCAGATAGATGAGATCGTGAAAATAGAGAAGGTCCCCATGAGCCGCACAAAGTACGGACTTGTCCCAGTCAACCCAAAGGCAGCAGAGCAAAACAGCGTAGTTCTCATTGGCTGCGATGCTGGGGTGAATGGAAGCGACCTTGGCAAGTTATCCGAGATCGGTGCAGATCTTTACAAAAGCAAGGGATTGAAGACCCTCTTTGGAACTTTGGACATTGCATGCGCCCGCATGGCACGTCGGCTGGTGGAAGTCGGCGTGGAGGAGGGGATCGTCACCAAGAATACTGCCATTGGCGTCACGGGCCGGGCGGGAATTAGCGGAAATAAGCCCAGTTTGATACTGGAGGAAATCGAGAAGCTAAAGCTTTTCGATCAGCCGGAGATGAACGTCGTCTTCGTGGATGACGGCCTGGCACGCGGTGCAGCTGTGATGGCTCGCTGCATGAACTCCATGGGCACGCCAAAAAATCCACTGGGCGGCCTGCGAGGCAGCAAGTGCATCCTGAGGACAAGAATGGAGTACGAGGCCTGCAAGGGATCTGCTCCCGTGCCCCAGGCAGCGAGGCCAGATAAAGATACACAGGCTTATTTCGTAGGAGGGCATAACAGATCCTGAGAATGGCTGCAAGAAGATACAACCTCAGGCCTGTCGAAGGATCGGAGATCCCCATATCCGTCTTGGGAGTAGATCGGCGAGAGGAGATGTTGTGGATCGCCTCAGATCCAGCATTGCGAGAGAACTTTCCTCCCTGCATCAAAAACATCCTCCAGAGAGGTGCAAGCTCCGAGGGCAAGCACAGGATGGCCGCGATCCTTGCGGCATTTTTGGGACAGACGGGCTATAGCGAGCAGGAAGCAAGAAGGCTCTGGTTGGAAGCGACAGACGTCGAGGATAGAATATTTTCGGAGTGGTTCCAAAGGATGCATTGTCCGAAGTGCGAAACCTTGAAGAAGGAGAGCAAAGGCTACCCGGATCTCGGCGTTGGGAGCCTTGGGCTTTGCCAGCCAGATGAGCTATGCCAAGAATTCCGCGGGCCGGTGGATTATGCATGCCGTAAACTTTCTGAGGAGGACGGATGCAGGGGCTCTTGGATACACATCAAGACACTCTACATCGTTCGTGTCTTCGATTGGTCCCGCGGCCTTGAGTGCGAAATTGAGCTCTCAGAGGCAGAACTTGCGGATCTGAATGAGCTCCTGNCAGAGATGAAAGAGCAAAGAGAGAAAGCACTGGCCTACACGAGAATCAAAGCGCACGGAAGGATTCGACACAGGTTCATCCTNAAGAATAAAGAAGGTCCGCGCAGACAGATGCTCTCGGACCTTCTTTGAGATCTCACGCAGTAGCTCTTACAGTTGCACTATCGGCAGCATTTCCTGTGCCAATTACCTCAATTTGCAATGCATCCTTGAATGTCCCTGATGCCTGCATCGAAGATGCTACGATGGTTGCATTATAGATGCCTGCTGCAACATTGGCATTCCATATACCTGAATACTCATTATCAGTGGATCGCAGAAGGCTCAATTTCCCAACCACTCTATTTGCTGAGTCTGTAATGGTTGCAACTGCCGTCATCAGCGTCTCTTTTCCAGGCTGATCTGCGGAAGAGTCCAAGGTGCTCTCTTTGAATACTGCAATGATCTTTGCGTAGCTGCCAGAGCTCACGGGATTTGGCTCAACGCTCACATTTATGAGATCGATTCGGGCGGCTTGCGCATTAGCTGCACCTTTGGATGAATCAGATGCAACTCCCTCTGTCTTTTGGGCATTATCGGCATTTGAATTGAGCTGAGGGTTACGCATCCGCTCAGCCTTTGGACCCCACAGTGGTTGAGTCTCGTCCACAGCCTTTCCTTCCAGAAAGCTGATTGCACTTGCACTCCAATTCTGCTCTCCTTGACATGCAGAACATCCAGCATAAGCCGTGGCAGCTAAGCTCGCCACAGCCACGATGAATGCGAAAGAGACAAGAATAAATATCGATTTTGTCATAGCCACTTCCTCAACATCTCAATTGAGACTGAACGCTCTAATATCAGGCCTTTTCGGGCTCTATTTATATGATCCTGACGCTTGTGCTCTGGAGGTGCAGAAACTATAAATCTTGTTAAGGTGCTAATAATAATGATAGGTGAAAGATTATGGCTGGAGCACTGGATGAATACAAGAGGCTTTTCAGAGAGGCAACAGTCTCGGACCAAATGAAGCTATTTCAGCTTCATGTAGCCATCTATCTGGTGGTGAACATCATTTGGCTAGCATTGAATATGATGGGGTCAATAAAGATAGAGCCGTCTTGGGCCATATATTATTCGCCTGTGGGGTGGGGGCTTCTAATAGTTGTTCACTACTGGTTCTATGTCCGAGGTGCCGAGAACCTTTGCAGACTCAGGGAAGAGATGGTGGAATCAAAGATAAAGTGATTCACCCCCTATCTTCCTTCTCACAGGCTCAAGTATCTCGATCATGTACTCAGCGCATGCTATCTTGAGATCCATCGGGTGCATCGCCCCTGATACGAAATCAGACTCCAAGGCCTCATAGCGCTCATAGTGTACATCCCCTCCGAACTTCGCGGGACGCCTCACCGTCATGCCTGCCTCAATTCTCGGGAAGATATGGTACTTGCATATCGCCAGCACTGGATTGTTCTCCACGACCTTGGCAGGGCAAAATGCGCTCTTTATCTTTCTTTCGATCTCCTCAGCGCTCTCGTCCACTGCGATGTTGTTGCCCTTCGAAGAAGACATCTTCTCTCCATTCAGGCCGGGGATGAGAGGCGTGTGCATGCACACAGGAGCTGGCAGGCCCAGGCGCGGCAGCTCCTCGCGAGCCAGCATGTGGATCTTGCGCTGATCTATGCCGCCCACTGCCAGATCGATCTTGAGGTCGGCGATATCGATAGCCTGCATCAGCGGGTAGATCATCTGCGAGACCATTGGATTCTCAGCATTGCGTGAGACCTCATCCATGCTCCTGCGGGCACGGTTGAGCGTGGTGTTGCGAGCCATCTGCAGTATCTTGAGCATGTAGTCTGGCTTGAGCTGGTAGTCTGTGCCGTAGACGAACTGCGTCCTCTCAGGATCGAGGCCCAGGGCCATGAAGCAGTCCCTGTTGTAGTCTGCAATCCTGCGCACCTCCTCCAATGAGCCCTTCTCGTTCAAGAAGGCATGCAGGTCTGCCAGCAGCACTACAACGTCAAAGCCAGCCTTCTGCAGGTCGAGCAGCTTGTTGGCGGTCAGCATGTGACCTAAATGCACCTTGCCGCTCGTCTCGTAGCCTACATAAGCGCGCGGCCGCAGCTTTTGCTCCAAGAGGCCCAAAAGTTCATCCGCAGTCACAATCTCTTCCACATTCCTCGTCACCAGCTCAAACTTATCCAAAGGAGAGTCACCACGCCTCAAGGGGAATGTGGATGTATAATGCTTTTGGTTCTGTGCGACCAAAGCCCCCAGGAAAAAACATTAATACCATCTGAAATGTATGGCTGAACATGCAATGGCGGAGATACGGCTTGCGACAACCTGCACTTAGCCGCGAAAAGAATCTGGTGCTGATACTCCTGGCCATCCTGGTGGCCCTCGTTCTCTGGAACACCTTCTGGTGGCTTGTTCGGCTCATGCTCTTCGTAGTGATAGTCTACGCAATATATCTGATATTGAAACATTACACTTAAATTGCCATTGTTACTGCTGGCAGCTTAGCCCATGAACAGACCACAGGGCCCTTGCAGTCTCCAGATCCTTTTGCGTGTTCAGGTTAAAAAAAGTCATAAGCTCTGGATCGATGGACCTGAAGTGTTCCATAAGCACGCGATAAACCTGCAGCTCCTGAAGGGGAGCATAGATCCGTCGCTCTTTGTTTTCCAGAGCCCTCCGGCAGGCGGCGAGCATCTTATCGCGGCGATAGACGGAATGGAGCGGCTCATAAAATCCGTTGTTCTGCACTGGAACCACTGCATCGAAGCCCTGGTGCCCATCAGCCATCTCAAAGATGCTGTCAACTACCTTGGGCTTCAGAAATGGAAGGTCGCATCCAGTGGCAAAAACATACACGCCACTTGCCTTACAAAGGCCTGCACATAGACCTGCCACTGGACCATAACCACTTATGCTGTCCCAGGTGAAAACTACCCTGTGGTCCTGCTCCTCTAGCTCTCTCGAATGGTCGCCAAAGCCATCCCCTGCGGAGCAGGTCAGGTTCAAAAGCTGTTTTGCATGCTGCTCGTCCTTGGCAACTACTACGACCTCTCCTGCGGACAGTGCAAGCTTCTCAACAGTCCAGCAAAGAAGCGGCCTTCCCTCAAACCTCAGCAAGGCCTTGTCTTCACCCATGCGGCTACTGTTGCCGCCTGCCAGGATCACTGCAGAGCGGCCAGGTCTTGTGCCCTTGAGGCTCAAGGCCTGCATTGCCTCCAGCCGTTCCTCTGGCAGTCCTCCTGCAGCGCCATGCCGAGCGCTTCAACAGGGTCCGCCTGCAGGACATCGCTCTTCAAGATGATGTGCTCGTGGCTTACCGAGGCCGTCGATTCTGCAGCTTCTTTCAGGATGCTCTCGATCAGAGCTGCGCTCACTCTCCCTCCAGCCATAAGGACTCTGCTGCGGGCAAGCCTCTGAGTGTATTGATTTCCCAAAACAACGCATTCGACCCCTCCCTGACGATTTATTCTGGTCATATTGCCGACGATGTCGGCTATGAGATATGCACCCGGGGTCAGATAAATCCGCCTGCGCCTCAAAAGGCCTGCCGAGAGCTCAGTGACCTCGCCTACCAGCAGCTCTCCGCGTCTCCAGACCTTCTCCTTGCCGTCTGAGACCTGCAGTGAGGCACCAAGCTCCTCAGCTCTCTTCTTGAGCTCCTGGTCATCTTTAATCTGGCCGGAGTAAAGCTCCTCCTCAAGACGTGGAGCTGCGCCCCAAAAGGCGATGGTCCGCCTATCGCCTCCGATTACGGCCTCACGGCTCTTCGCCAGGGCGATGACCAGCGACAGTTATCGTGCCTCCTCTAGTCTCTTTTTTCGAGTTTTCGCTGCTGGCTCTCTGCAGCCTGCACAGTCTGGCAAAGCAGCATGGACACAGTCAGCGGCCCGACGCCTCCTGGAACCGGCGTAATGGCCACGGCCACGTCCTTGACAGCCTCGAAGTCCACATCGCCAACGGTCTTGTTCCCTACGCGGTTGATGCCCACGTCGAAGACAAAGGCCCCGGGCTTGACCATATCCCTCTTGATAAGACCTGGAACGCCCGCAGCCACTACTAGGATCTCAGCGTCTCGAGTGTGCTTCGCCAGGTCTTTGGTGAAGACGTGGCAGACCTGGACTGTTGCATTGCGGTTGAGCATCATTGCTGCCAGAGGCTTGCCAACGACATTGCTGTGGCCCACGATCACAACCTCTGCACCCTCCAGCTTCTTTCCCAGGCGCTCAAGCGCATAGATTATCCCCAGTGGCGTGCAGGGCACAAGGCGCTCTGCGCCCAAAAGCAGCGAGCCCATGTTCTCGGGATGAAATCCATCAACATCTTTTTCCGGCTTGATCGTCATCATGGCCTTCTTGGGACTGAGGCCTTTTGGCAGTGGCAACTGCAAGAGGATGCCGTGTATATCCGGGCGCTCATTCAGCTCCAGGATCTTGCCGATGAGCTGCTCCTCAGTGGTGTTCTCTGCAAGCACCACGTTCTCAGAATGAATGCCCACGCGCTCGCACGCCGAATGCTTCAGGCGGATGTACATTTGCGAGGCAGGATTCTCGCCTACCAGCACAGTAGCGAGGCCCGGCAAAACGCCTTGCTCTGCCAGCCTCTCTACCTTCTTCCTCGTCTCTGCCTCCACGTCCAAGGCCAGGAGCTTTCCTTCGATCAACATGTCAGATCAGGGTACAGAGGGAATTGGTCGCAGAGCTCTTTGACCTGAGAGCGCACAGCCTTTATGGTCTCTTCGTTCTTTATGTCGCGCAGCACTGCAGTGATCATGTCTGCTATCTGCATCATCTGCTTTTCCTTCATGCCCCTGGTGGTAACGCATGGAGTGCCTATCCGAATGCCACTGGTGACAAAGGGCGTGGCCGGGTCGAATGGAATCATGTTCTTGTTGAGGGTGATGCCAGCTCTCTCAAGCGCCTCATCAGCTACCTTGCCTGTGATGCCCTCTTTGAGTAGTTTGACCATCATGAGGTGGTTGTCGGTGCCACCAGAGACCAGATCAAATTTATTTCTCAGAAGCCCTTCGGCAAGAGCGCGCGCGTTCCGAACGATCTGGAACTGATACTCCTTGAACTCAGGGGCCAGAGCTTCCTTGAAAGCCACAGCTTTTGCAGCTATTGAATTCATGAATGGCCCGCCTTGAGTGCCTGGGAAGACTGACCTGTCTATTGATGATGCCAGCTCCTCTCTGCACATTATCAGAGCACCCCTGGGCCCGCGCAGGGTCTTATGGGTGGTTGTGGTGACTATGTCCGCGTAGGGAATGGGCGATGGATGTGCGCCCACAGCACATAGGCCCGCAATGTGGGCGATGTCTGCCATCACCAAGGCTCCTACATCGTCTGCAATCTCACGGACTGCCTTGAAATCAATTATTCGGGGGTAGCTGGATGCACCTACCACTATCAGTTGTGGCTTGCTCTTTGCTGCTATGTCAGCCATCTCGCTGTAGTCCAGCATCTCAGTATCCCTGCGAACGCTGTAGGGAACGATCTTGTACATCCTGCCTGAGAAATTGACGGGACTTCCGTGAGAGAGATGGCCGCCGTGGGCGAGATTCATCCCCATGATGGTATCGCCCGGCTTTAGCACAGCGAAGTACGCAGCCATATTCGCCTGGGTTCCGCTGTGCGGTTGCACATTCACGTGCTCTGCACCAAAGAGCTTCTTGCAGCGCTCGCGGGCCAGATCCTCGGCAGCGTCCACGCAGGCAGTGCCACGATAATAGCGTTTGCCTGGATAGCCTTCCGCATATTTGTTGGTCATGATGCAGCCCTGGGCCTCCATGACCGCTCTACTTGCGTAGTTCTCGGATGCGATCAATATGATATTGTTTCGCTGCCGCTCCAGCTCGGAATGGATAGCGGCTGCGATTTCGGGATCTTCAACGCTCAAGGAATTCAATCAAATCACCGGTATCACTAGCGAGATGGTCAAGATGTATTGAGGAGAGCAAAATAGATTATGGTGATAAGGGTTAACGGGAGCCAGGCTTATGCTCCAGATCCAAACGCCACAAACCACAACTCTTTTTTAGTCCTGAGCGCGAATGATTAAAGGATGTTAAAGCGCGCCAGGACCATTGCAGACTACCAGTTTGGCCGGGGCGCAGGCGCTTCACTCTTTTTGGATGATACGACCTTCAGCCTCTCCAAGACTGGCAGGCTGAGGTACCTGTACTCTGGCAGGGAGAGGATCGCGACCGTTAGAGCCGGCGACAATCTCTTGACACTGAGCATGCTCGGGGCGATGCGACTGCATGCAGCCTTTGCGTCTCCCAGGCTCAGAGTCGTGGCGTCGGATGATGCAGCACCATTTGTGGCCAAGGGCGGAAACCTCTTTGCAAAGCATGTCTTAGATGTGGACTTGGAGATTCGCGCTGGCGAGGAGGTGCTTGTCGTGGACTCTTCTGACTCGCTGCTGGCCACGGGAACAGCGGTGCTCTCTCCTGAGGAGATGCTACAAATCAAGAGAGGGCTTGCGGTTCAAACCAGGAAGGCTGCTGACCACTGATATTAATAGTCACCGTCCCAGCGCTGAGATGCTCCTGAACCTCTCTACTGCTTCGACGATGCACTCAGCAACAAAGTCCACCTCATCTTGCGTGTTCGACCTTCCCATGGAGATCCTCAATGAGCCGTGGCATTCTTCCGGTTTGAGGCCCAGGGATAGCAGGACATGGCTTGGCTCCAGCTTCTTGGATGAGCAGGCAGAGCCTGTGGACACGCCGATGCCTTTTGAGTCAAGGAACAGGAGGAGCGACTCTCCTTCGACGTATCTGAAGCCGAAGTTCAGGTTGCCGGGGAGCCTTTTTTTCATGGAGCCGTTGATCCAGGCATCCTTCACCTTCGCCAAGACCAGCCTCGCCAGTCGATCGCGAAGCTCAGCGAGCCTTTCCGCTTCCTGGATCATGGTCTCCCTGGCCAGATCTGCCGCTCTGGCAAGTCCGACAACGCCTGCCACGTTTTCAGTTCCAGATCGAAGGCCGCGCTCATGGCCGCCGCCCTGCATGATGCTATTAAGCCTTGTGCCCTTGCGAATGTATAGCGCGCCCACCCCTTTGGGCCCATAGAGCTTGTGTGCCGATAGGGAGAGCAGGTCTAATCCGAGGGCGTCAACGTCAGTGGGAACTTTGCCTACGCTTTGCACTGCATCGGTATGAAAGTAGATATCCTTCTCGGCTGCCAGACTGCCGATCTCCTCCAGAGGCTGGATCGTCCCGATCTCGTTGTTGGCATGCATGATTGAGATGAGGATGGTGTCCTTGCGAATGGCCGACTCAAGTGCTGCCAGATCAACGAACCCCTCGTTTGTAACCGGAAGGTAGGTCACATCGAATCCATCTTTTTCGAGCATTCTACATGTCTCCAGAATTGCCGGATGCTCTATGCAGGAGGTGATGATATGCGACCCAATCTCACGGTTCCTGTAGGCTATGCCTTTCAGTGCCAGGTTATCGGATTCCGTTCCGCCTGATGTAAAGATGATCTCTTCCGGGTTTGCTCCCAAAAGCTTCGCCACCTTTTCTCTGGAGGCTTCCAGGGCCTGCCGAGCCTCTAGGCCGAAGCTGTGCAGGCTGGAGGCGTTGCCGAACTTCTCGGAAAAGTATGGAAGCATCGCCTCCATGACCTCAGGAGCTACGGGTGTGGTGGCGGAGTGGTCCATGTAAATGCGCTTCATCATCGAAGATATGCTATTCCTCTGTAAAAAGGTGGCGAAATGGACTTATGGATAGGTGCCAGGAGAGCGATCACGGAGGCATTCGCCCTCCGGTCAAGGCTATTATCCCATTGGCAGTCCACTCAAAGGAAAAACCCTTGCTATCCTTTTTCCACCATATAGAGCCGTCATCCTGCTGGAGGCTTAGCAGATGGCCGATAGGATCGGAGGATCCCTTCTTCCATGATCTGGGATTTTGGCCTGCAGCATTGAGGGCCATGATAGCCCAGCCATCGGTAGCAGCGTTGGATCCAACGGATGAGAACCCTCCATCTGCATTTTGCTCTGATGAAAGATACTGCAAACCTCTCTTGACCGCATCGGAGTCCGCATCTTCACCTCCACATATCAGTGCACATAAAATTATGCTTGCAGTGTCTGGGTCCTCGCCGCTAGTGCCTCCGTTCCAGGCCCAACCTCCCTTGGCTGTCTGTATGCTCTTCAGATGCTCGAGCGCACTTTTCACCTCATTTGAATGAGACTCATTGCATGCGGCAAGGGCGATCACGATCCATGCATCATCCCAGATGTAGAACTCTTTGCCCACCTCACCGTCGGGTCGACAGTAGCTTTTCAAGATTTGCACGTAGTTTTTGCCTTTGATATCCCTTGGATCCAAGCCAGCTGATGCGAAGGCAGTCACGTATCGCCCTACCTGGGCTTCGACATTGCTTAAATTGTCGAGTTCTGCCTGCCTCTCAATTAAATAATCAAGGGAGTTCTTCCCACCCTTGGCAAAATCCGACATATTTTTGCCTGCAGACGCAAAGGCAATTGTAACTATGGCTGTATCTTTAATGTTGCTCTCAGATTCTGGATCGGGTCCAAAGCCCCCATCCTCATTCTGGCAGGACGATAGATAATTTATTGCAGAAACTATCGGCCCATCAGACATCGAAAGAAGTCCCAATTCCAAAGAATCATTGGTGACCACCGGATTCTTCTCTCCGGAACCGTCGATAGTTCCTGTTGCTATGCCAAGAAACACGACTGAGGCAAGGACTGCACCAAACAATTTAATCATGTCATCCCTCATTTTATGCCTTCGAACTGGCCTTCTTGCCGATCAATACTGGAGCCGCAGTAATTTTGCAGGAGCAATCGAAGATGCCTTTGGCAGAATGTCCAATCTGATCTGCCTTTGTCATATTGAACCATCCACCGCTACAGCATGGTAAAAGCTCATAATCCTCATAGGTAGATTCGTTCTCGCAATAATCTTCGCAATACTCACCGCAATGCTCTTCGCAGTACTCCTCGCTATATCCCTCGTCCTCCATGCAATGCTTTTTACAATTCCATTTGCAGTCCTCTTCGCAATCCGTTTCATCGTTCCCACCCATCGGGAGAAAACCTCTTCGGGAAATTTGGAAGTTGCCGATGTAAGTCTCAATAGACTCTTCCTTAGGCCGAGCCTTTTCTCTCCAGTCCAAGAAGGCCTCGTCCTCAAGGGTGCGTGCAGACAGTTCAGCTATTCCCTGAAAGTTCGCCGTGAAAGAGTAATTGATTCCTCGGCTATTGTTATAATAGCTCGTCTTCGTAAGGGAATTCAGTTGGCGATATCTCTCGGAGGATTCTGTGGCTCCACGATAATTCTTCTGGTATATGCTGTCCTCGTAATTGGATTTGTAGTTGAGATCCCGGCTATAAGCCTCAACTGTGGTCGGACGATAATTCATCTCCGTTGATTCGCTGAGGTCGATTCCACTCGGCCTCTGCTTGATAATTCTCTCAGCGTCGTAGCTTCCAGATCCCTTTTGGTAAGCCTTTGTCGAGCGTGCTGGATATTTTCCGCCATAATTTTCAAAGTAGGATCGGCACGAACAGAACCCTTCGCCGCTGACCGATGAGTCTTCGTCGTACTTTATATTTCCTCTCTTCGACCCTTCGCCAGTAACGCTACAAATGTAGGGCCCTCCAACTCCACACTGAATATACGGAAGGCCATAAAAGTAATATGTGGCCACATATCCGCCCTTCTCTGCGGCTACGCAATAATAGGCGTCATAGTCGAGGACGATCTCGTCTGTGTAGCCGTCGCTGCCTGTATCGAAGGTCTCATTGCCTATGGTGACTGTTGCGCCTGCTGATGGGCGATCATAGCCCCCATATGAGTATGCAGATTTTTCCATTACTTTGACCCTGAAGCCTTCGCCTTTGGCTACAACATCCGGAAGCACAGCAAGATACAGGATGCCTGCTGTCGGTCCGCCATTGTTCGGCCCAATGAACTGAAGATGATCGCCATCTTCTATGTAGTAACTGTTGACGCCTACATCGGACTCGGCTCCATTTACATAAAATGCGGGGCCCCAGCTTCCGCCGCATCCTGCAATGCTATTTATAAAAATCCATCCACCATAGTCGGTATAATCATAGCCCACATCACTTGCCCGAATGGCGTCCCAGGCAGTGGGATTCGAACCAGTAACCGTCACAGCATTGTCGTAGACTACACCTCCATTACAAAAAACAGTTATTTGAGCCGTTACCTCTGCCGATGCTGTTGTGAGTGTAAGTAAAAAAACGCAAAATAGCGCCAAAGCCAAATGTTTCATCCCTCTCTACCTCAAATTAATTTTTGTTAATACAAATCAAGTAGATCAAGTTATAATGATTTTATTTAAACTTTTTGGACTAAGATTAAAATTAGCATCTTTTGATCATTTAATAACCCAAATAGCACCAAAAACAAGGTGAAATATGCCGATGATCAGGAACTAAATGAGAAATTATCAATGGGGCTGCCCTAACTCTGAACTGAGGGCGAAGTGGCGTTCTCCGGCACATAGACCACCTGCCCGTTCTCCAGGCGATAGGCTGTTCCCATCTTTGTGCCCTGTCCTCCAGCAATCTTGTCGGTCATGTTCAGCACCTGAATTTTATCCATGTCCTTGATGATTATCTGCATATCGGGATCTCCTGGATTCTTGACCAAAGTCACTGTGCTTTGAGGATCGAGCATCTCTTGGATGCTGTACGAGACTGCTAGCGCCAGCAAGAACCCAAGAGCAAAGACCATGGCAGCGTCGAAGATATTAGACAGCCCGCTCATGGGGTCCTCATTCCATGGAGCAGCCTCGCTGAAATACCTACGCCCCCTCATCAATCTCGCTCCTGAGGATGTCGACTGCATACTCCAGATCGCTCAAGTCCTGACGGTACCATCGCGTCCTTATTGTCGCAACACAGTAGCATATCCCTCCCACCACTATGCCCACCACAGTGGTGGTGAAAGCTATCACCAGGCTGTCTGAAAGCTGCTTGATATTGCCTTGAGCCAGGCCAAGAAGTGCTGGTCCCAGGGGTATCAGTGTTCCCATCAGCCCCAGCATTGGTCCTATCCTGACACCGATCCGAATGAGCTCAAGTGATTTGTCTATGCTGATCTCTGCATCCTGCAAAATCTTCTCGAACTTCAGGTGGAAGGTCCCAACCAAAATGGCATCTCCCATCTCCTTTAAAACCCGGGAGACAAGCGTCTTGGACCCATAGCTGCCGAGCTTTGCTGCAGCCTGATCCGTCCGGCCAGATCGCACAAGACCCGCCGCCTGAAAACATATCTCCTCAATCTTCTCGAGATCTCTATTACGGGTGGTGAAATCATGAACCATCGATCCTACCAGGGTTAGAGACCAGCCAAATAGGAGGATCAGCCCGATCATATCTGGATAAAGCATGGCATCTGAGAATACATAGAGCATGTATTCGCATGTATCGTAGATGCCCATCATTTGGCGACCCCCATCCTCCTGCTCAGGTATCCCAGAAGCACCATTCCAAAAAGAAATCCATAAATGTAGACAGCATTTACTGAGGGCATCTCCGAAGGCGTTGAAGCTATTTTAGAGCCGAGGTAAGCAGGGATGACCAGCATTGATAAAATATAAAAAAGCCCTAGAAATATCATGGCATTGCCCATATCAGATGGCGTCCTGTGACTCTTTCGAAACAGCTCAGATAGCCCGATGATGGATACGAGAAAGACCGCTCCCACGGCAAGGCCTATCATCCAAGAGGCAACATTTAAAACGCCTACAAGAAAGCTGCAGGATAGGAAAGTTGCGGCCATGCAGGCCGGACAGGGAAAGGACAGGGCCCAGAAGGTGCGACGAGAGATATCATGGCCTTCACGGTTCCATTCCCTAGCAGTAATCACGCCCAAGGTGACCAGTAGCAAGGCGATGACGGCATGCATGGCCACCCCAGCGTTCAGCAGCCAAAAGAAGACCGAATTCGGTATGAATCCAATGATGACACCCATCAGGCTGGCCAGTGCCATATAGCTGAGAGCTATTAACAGAGTTTCACGACGGCTGAGGCAGGCCATGCCACAGCCAAGGCTGACTTTAAATGCAAAGATAAGAATGCCTATCAAGATACCACTAACAGTAATCGATGAGAGCTCCAATGAGGACACCAATTGTCTAAAATCATCCTGGTTGGATATAACGCTTACGCAAGTTTTGTTGATTAAAGGAAAAATATGATGATAATAATCTTTACGCCTTCAGCCTCTCCTGAATCCTGCGATCATGAACAGCAACATGACAAGCACCAAGGCCACACCCATGAGCGGCGCGCCAGAAATGGATGGCAGAGAGATGTCGTTCGAAGGGCTTTCCATGACCATGCCCTGCACTTCTTCTGAGGCTGACTGTGTCTTTTCCACAGGCTTTGCGGACGCTGTGCCCACACCGCTCGACTTCGTTGTGTTGAAGCGTCCAGAAGCGCCCCCTGGAGAGGAGCGTTTGGACGAGGAGCTTTTATGGCTTGGCTTCGAGTCGCTCTGTCTGGAGCCGTCTTGTCTGTCTTGTGCAGGGAGAATTCCACTCATGTACTCGTTTAGCAGTAGGTTGCCGCAGGTGTGGTGACAGCAGGTCACACCAAAATCCTTTACCGATCGTTGGTACTCCCGGACTAGATCTGCCTTTGTAGCCTGGTCTGGGTGCCACCTACATTTCCTGGCAGTCTCGAGCATTCTCCCTTCGAGGGCCTGAGATGCCCAGGGATTGTTCTGGTCAAAGAACTGTTTCATGCCGAGATCATACTTGTCCCTTACATAGACATCATGCACCTCATTCCAGACAGCCTCAGAGACCATATCGGGAAGCATAGCCTCCCAGCCCCACAGGTTTTCAACGAACTTGTCCATCTCCCTGGCACCTGAGTAGCCCTGCTCCATCATCCCTTTGATCCACTGAGGATTGTAGTAACGTGCCCGAAGCTCCTTGGAGAAAAAGTTGTGTAACGATGATACTGCTGTGCTTTCAGGATCTCTGGCATCGGTGACGTACATATCAGGTGTTTTTCCACTGACAGTTCTCACCGCCAGCCCTATGCCTCCCAGGTACTGGAGGACGTCGTCGTTGTCTATGAATCCGTAGAGGTTGGAGTTGGTGTGATGGACTGCTGCCTCTACCTCCTGAAGATTGGTCTTGTATAGATCCTCTTGCAAGGGAGATAGGTCCTCTCCGGAGGCCAGCTTGCTGCTCCAGATCCCATCGCCGTAGATGTAAGACATCCTCTTTATGAAGAGGTTGCCAAGCACTGTGTCATTCTCCCAGGCATTGCTGGCAGATATTGCAGCGTCGAGGTTGGGACCGTATGTCCCTGCCTCTTCCAGGAATATCCTGGAGGTGGATAGGATTCGTGCATCACTCTCGCTCACATTTCCTGTGGCCATCAGCTCCTGGAATATCTTTTCTGAGTTCTCTCGGATAAAGTTGGAATACTCTGTGCTACTGTCGTTGCTGGCCAGTCTGATAGCTCTGTCTATTAGCTGGAGCTTCTCTGGAAACAGATCTCTGTCAAGGCCTGAAGGTACGACCACCACATCTATCCTGGGCCTGCCGAGCTCGGAGAGCGGTACAAGTTTTACGTCACACACTCCACCGTAGCCGTCATAGACTGGCTTTGCCCCTATCAAAGAGAGGATTTCCGATTCCACAACACCGTGATCAGTCATGGCCCAGGCCCAGAGCACCATCGCCAGCTTTCTTGGAAAAGTACCGTTGTGATCCTGCCTGTATTCTTCAATGATCTTTTCAGCCAGATTTTTGCCTACCTCCCAGGCAGCACTTGTTGGCACCCTGCGCGGATCAAGTGACCTGAAGTTCCGTCCGGTAGGAAGAACCTCTGGATCTCGAATAGGATCGTCGGCTGGAGAAGGCGATGTATAATTGGAGTCCAAGGCACTTACGAGGCTTCTCACCTCTCTTTGGCAGGCTCGAATGTTCTGTGCATATGCCAGAGATAGATTTAGCTGATCAGACAGGTTTCTTGAGACATTATTCAAAACCGCCATCTGGGCATAATCAGGAAGAGTCCCGTTGATCACTACCAGTGAAAGCAGCTTTGTTTCGCAGTTTTCGAGCTCATTCTCCTTGTCAAGGCGCGTGATGTTTGGATAATCGCTGTATGATATCATGTGTGCAACCTCTTTGGACAGGCCCTCTCCCAGCATGGACTTCACCATGCCCACCAGAGCCCTGCCCTCAGGAGGCTTGCCAAAGGTGTGAAGTCCGTATGGCATGAACTGGTTCTTAAGATCGTAAAGATATCTTTCCAGATCATCTGCATAGACATCGAAGCTGGTAGAATTTGAAGAGATAAGATTCAGATCCACCTCAAGATCTTCGTCCAGATGCATATCCCTGCTGATGTTGATGATCTGTCTCTTGTAGCCCTCTTTCACGCTGGCGTTTTGCACACTCTTGTATTCGAAGACCGTCTGTGCAAGGTTTGTCAGGTTGCCATATAGCCCGGAGGCAACAATTGGCGGAGTGAGATGGGTGACCATCACAGCATCTCCCCTGCGCTTGGCCTGCGTCCCTTCGGCAATGTTGTCGACGATATATGGGTAGACCACAGGCAGGTCCTGGATGAGAAGTGCAGGCCAGTCATCTCTGGATATGCCGCATTCCTTGCCGGGCAGCCACTCCTGAGTCCCATGTTTTCCCAGATGGACTATGGCATCAGCGCCAAATCCATTTTTGAGCCAGAGATAGAAGGCTATGTACTGATGATGAGGAGGAAGGTCGGTGGAGTGATAAAGTACTGTATTGTTCTCCAACCAGCCTCTGGTGGGCTGAGGCAGCAAAATGACATTTCCAAAGGAGAGCTTTGGAATGACAATATATTTTCCGCTCTCGTTCTGATAGACCATTATATCGCCTGGCGGTGGTCCCCAGTGTTTTATCGTCTCCTCCTGTCTGTTTGCGGGCAGGGTTTCAAACCAGGAGAGGTATTCTTCGGCAGGAATTAAAGTTGCATTCCCCTTATCGACCATCGACAAAAGCTCACCTGGGGCCCAGGATCCAATGTTGGTTCCCTCGTGGGCCAGGAGATCTACCAGGTCCTTCTCATCTGGAATGCTTCCCTGCACCTTGAATAGCGATCTGTTCAGGCCTTCCAGGATATTCTCTAGGGTGCGGGGAACATTGAGGTAGCAGCCTTCCAGGTTGTCCTTGCCAGCCGCGTGATTATAATAGATGATGGCCAGCTTCCTGTCCGACTCGGGCTTTCTTTCCAGCTCTGCCCAGGCTAAGGCCCGTTCGGCTATCCATTCGATCTGGCTCTCCACCGGAGCATAGATCGTCTCGTCTCTGCCTGAGATTACAATGGGCTCAATGACCCCATCCATCTCAGGCTGAGCGACCTGGAAATAGAGCTCTATCGGCTCGATGCTGGACGCATTTGTCCACTGCTCTGCAGTCTGGTAGTATAACCTCATTGCACGTAGCACAGGAACATTTAGGTCTTCTAAATCCGAGACACCCTGATCTGCATCACCATAATTTATCCGGAAGGACTTGGTGAGTATCACGGCGTTTACGATAGGCGTTCCGTTCTTGAAGAAGAGCCTTTTGATGGTCGATGTGTTGGAGAATCCTGCGCCTATGACGTTTGCTCCCTCTCTCTCCAAGGCAGAGATGAGACGGTTAATGTCTATTTGTCCCAGGTCTGTATAATAGCTCAATATGCCAATAGTTGGAGCTGATTGATTGTAACGATGTCCGGGTTTATTCTCATACCAGTCCAAATAATGTGAGAGGTTATCGAAGATCTCAGCTGAATCTGGATGGTATATGTATTCTTTTGGGGTGGGTACGGGCTCCTCTACTTTGACATTTAAGCCCAATATGCGTGCTGCCAGGTAGGAATAGAGTCGTCTCATGTTCTCAATGCCGCTGTAGTCCCAGTATTCTTGAATTTTAGGATGATCCGATAAATTCACATTGCCAAGGTCTTCATAGCCCCCAGAGTTTAGTATTATTACAGGAACGCCTTTTTTTTTAGCATCCTCGATCAGGGGCGCAAGATTTGAAACATCCTCTGCCCCGAGCATCTCCAGGAATATTAGGTCATAAGAGGATAAGTTCGAGACATTGGTTGGTGGAGCCAAGGTCACATTAAGAGCAGCATTTTGGGAGGCCACTTCTATTTGAGGATGGTTGCCTACAGTAATGAAAAGTGCATTTGGGCGAGTTGTGTGTGCTGTGATATTGAATTTGACTGATTCATCATCATGCTGAATGTCTCCATTCCGGAGATGCCCCTTCGGCATAAAACCAAAGGCGTAGAGAAGGCCATCATCGGACCCTATGAAGATGACGCCATCGGATCCAGCAGCAGAGGCCATAACATATTGATGGACGGGGTAGCTCCAGGCGACAGACCCATTGGAGGCATTCAGTGAATAGATGACTCCAGCCTCTGTATTAGTTCCGAAGTAGACCTTCCCATCCCCGACCAGAGGCGAGGATCTGACTGGGCCGTTGACCTCCGTTCTCCAAACCTGTGAGCCATTTTGGGCATTAAAGCAGGCCAAGTGGCCCGTGGATCCGTCATCCGATCCGACATAGACCCTATCGAAAGAGATGGCAGGCGAAGACATCGTGCCATTGATGGCTACCTTCCAGATCTCCTGGCCTGTGCTGGCATTTAGGGCCTTAAGGGCTTTCTCAGTAACAATGAATGCCAGATCGTTCCAGAGGGCTGGGGTGGCTGTGATCTGAGACTCTTGCGGGGCTTTCCATACCAGCTCTCCTGAGGTTGCATCGATGCAGTACAGTGCCGGATCGCCACCGGGGAAGTAAAGCCTTCTGCCTGATGATGCAGCTGATGCGAAGGGATGAATCCGACCCGTGGTCATGTTCCACATCTCCTTTCCATCCAGATCCAGAGAATGAATAGCTCCGTCTGAGAAACTCATGACGTATACCGTCTCACCCTGAACCAGAGGCGATGATGCCACTCCCCACCACCCCGGATTTTTATCTAGAGTGCGGTTCCACAATGTTTTTCCGGTAGTGGAGTTAAGGCAGTAAAGGTCTCCCGTAAGTGAGCCGACAAAGACCCTGTCATCCGATATGGCAGGAGTTGAGGCTCCACCTTTGCCGCCAAGCGAATTGAGCCAGAGGACTGTCCCATTTTCTTCATCCAGGCATGCAAGCCCAAGCTCCCCTTTGAAGGTCATATCCGGCCAGTTGGAGATGTAAACTCTAATGCCAGATATGGCAGCTGTAGCGCCAATGTAGCCGTGACCTGTCGGGCTCGCGCTCCAGAGAACATGGGGTTCATCAGGATAGTTGCCGCTTACGTTGCCAGTCCTCTGGTTATCACCGTGAAAAGTGGTGAAGTCTGCACTGGCCTGCATCATCAATCCAAATAAAAAAAAGATCAGAGGGATGCAGACTCCCAAATTTTTGGCATCAGATATCCTCACGTGCTGCTGCCTCCAGGCCCAAAAGCGTAGACCCTGCCTGCGCCTATGGAGAATACCATTCCATAGGCAACTGCCGGGGCCGATCCGCTTGCCGGATAGCTCCATACAATATCACCTGTACTGGCATTAAGCGCACAGAGGGTATCGTATGTGGAGCTCTTGCTATCTGTCTTGCCCACAAACAGCAGGCCGTCCGCATAGGCAGGAGAGCATCTCCACTCGCCGATCTCCTCCTCCTTCGAAGTATTCCAGAGAAGTTCGCCGCTAGAGGCATCGAAGCAGTAGGTGACCTTGTCGCTGAAGCCATCGGCACCACCACAAACATATAGCCGTCCGCTGGCAAGCGTGGGGGTACAGTCCGTTCTCTGAATGGTCCTCTCCCAGAGAAGTTTCCCGTCCTCGAGTGAGATGGCCATGACTTCTCCATCTCCTTCGAAGTTGTAAGTGGTAACCCAGGTCACATTCTGCCAAATGGCAGCCGAGCCGCATGGCGAGTTTTTGGTTGTCATATTCCAGATCTCTGAGCCATCTCTGAGGTCGACACAGTAGACCTTGCCGCCAAGGCCCCACTCCCAGCTGCCAAAGACCACTCTTCCCTGGTCGATGGCTGGGGTAGACTGAGCATTGCCCTCGACTGTGAAGTTCCACAGTTCCTCTCCAGTAACCTCGTCAAGGCAGTAGTAGTGATGACCATCCCAGTCGCTGACCAGAACGAAGCCGTCGCTTATCACTGGTCCTCCATCCAATGCACCCCTTTTCGTGGGAGGTGTAAAGATCCACAGCACCTTTCCGTCAGATGCATTAAGGCAGAGGGTATCTTGGCTGGAGAGAAAGACCTTGCCTTGATGATATGCCGGCGAGCAGCCAAATGCCTGACAGATATCGTCCATGGGGGTGAAGGCAGTGCTCCATAGCAATTTTCCAGTTCGCAGGTCAAGACAGGTCAAATTGCTGACGCAGTTTACGAATACCTTCTCCTCTGCCACCGATACAGATGACCCCTCCTGAGCGCCGATTGCTTCGCTCTTCCAAGCCAGAAGGGCCGCATCTGGAGCGTTGACGCTTGCGTTGCCCGTATGCTGTGGGTTCATGTGGAACTGTGGCCAATCCAGGTCACTGCTACATACAACAGGCTGAATGATGAGCCAGAAAATCAATAGAGCTATTGTTTTCCAGCCCGCGAGTTTAACGATGTAATTCTCCATTATCATTCCTCCAATAAATCATCACCAAAAGCATAGACTCTGCCGCCGCCAATGGTGAAGAGCATCCCGCCGGCCAGAGATGGAGATGAGCCTCCCTCTGGATAGCTCCAGACCACCTCGCCAGAAGTGGCGTTCAGGGCAAAAGTCCCTCTAAACTCTATGAAATTCGGCCTTCCGACAAACAGCAGGCCGTCAGCAAAGGCAGGAGAGCATCTCCAGTCGCCGATGCTCTCTTTGGGCGATGTACTCCATATGAGCTCGCCGCTATTTGCATCGAAGCAGTAAGTTACAAGCTCGGAAAAACCATCGCATCCTCCGCATAAATAGACCCTCCCGTCGACCACAACAGGGGTCGAGTCGGTGGGGCTTACTTGTGCCATCCATTGAACAGAACCGCTGTCTAATGTCATGGCCAGGAGATCGCCGTCCCCTTCGAAGTTGTAGGTGGCCATGTAGACTGTTTTGTTCTCGATCGTCGCCGAGCCGCATGGTGAGTTTTTGGTTGTCATATTCCAGATCTCTGAGCCATCTCTGAGGTCGACACAGTAGACCTTGCCGCCAAGGCCCCACTCCCAGCTGCCAAAGACCACCCTTCCCTGGTCGATGGCTGGGGTAGACTGAGCATTGCCCTCGACGGTGAAGTTCCACAGTTCCTCTCCAGTAACCTCGTCAAGGCAGTAGTAGTGATGACCATCCCAGTCGCTGACGATTGCTTTGCCGTCAACTATTGCCGGGCTACCGTCGATTGCAAACTTGTCGGTGGGCAGAGAAAAGCTCCAGACCTCACTGCCATCTTGTGCGTTCAGGCAGTAAGTCTTGTCTGATGTGAAGAAGACCCGGCCTCTGCTGTAAACCGGGGTAAATCCAAATGCATAGTCTCCTGAGGCATTGAATGGAGATGTCCAGAGCACCTCTCCAGACTTCTGATCTAGGCAGGTCAGATTGTGAACGCAATTCACGAATACCGATCCTTCGGCCACAGTGACTGAAGATCCCGGCTGAGCACCTATATCCTCGCTTATCCAGGCGGTTTTGTTGGACCTGGGGGCTTTAGTGCTGCTGTACCCATGATGCTGCGGGTTGCTGTGAAACTGAGTCCAGCCCTCAACATCGTCATATTCATCGCCAAGGCAGTACAGTTTGCCGTAATGTTGGTCGCCCTCGGTTCCGAAGTAAATCCTACCATCTGAGATGGATATGCCTCCCAAGAGGTAGCCAGGATCGGGCGGATCCAACCTCCACAATAGAACAGCTTTTTCTCCACTGTCCTCTATGCAGTAGACATAGCCATCGACCTTTGCAGTGGTGAATAAAATCCTAGGCTTCTCATAAGCCGTCGATACGGATGGAGATGATTTCACGCCTGCCTCCACAGGATAGGACCAGATCAGATCGCCGGAAGAATCGTTAAGGCAGACCAGGGCACCGGGATGTCCGTGCTCGCCCACGCCCATGTAAACCCGGTTGTTGCAGACTGAAGGGGTAGATGTGGAAAACCCCACGGGGGAGCTCCACCCGCGGTCCTCGAACTTGCCCGTATTCGGATCCAGGCCTATCTTCCAGGCAAAGCCTTCCTTTGCCGAGAACTCGGATGTGACGTAAACGTAGCTGTCATTGAAGGCCACGGATGCGCGAACTCTTCCCGCTCTATCTTGAGAGAAGCTCAGTCTGGAGCTGTTGATCAGGCTCAGCTCATCGGCCACCTCTCCACTGTGGCGGTTCACGCTCAAAAGGACACCGTCATTCTGGCCGAATACCAGATAACTGCCAGCCTGAGCAGCCCCACACCATTGATAGCCCTTAGTATTTCGAGAGACATTCCAGCACTCTGTGCCGTTCTCGTAAAGGCAGAAGAACCTCTTTTTGCCAGATCCGTAGGCGCTTCCTTCTCCCAGGTATAGCCGACCGTCTATATAGTTTATTGGTGCCTCGAACCTCTTATCCGTCAGACTCCTCACCCAGAGCACTCGTCCTGTCAGAGCATCATAGGCCGCTAGCAATCCCGAATCGGTGGCAGCGAAGATTTTCTCTCCGCTGCTTGCCAGTGTAGACATCTGGTAGACCCAACCCTCCAACTGGGACAGCCATCTCGATTTGCCGGTCTCCTTGTCAATGGCCCAGACAGAACCGTTACCCGTAAGAGCATAGACCAGATCGGAGGAGATAATGGGTGTGGTCTCCATCCTCTGTATGTCAGCAGACCACAGTATCACGGGAGTGCTTGGAACGCGATCGGAACTTATGCCGGAGTTCAAAACATCCTTCTTGAACAGCGGCCAGTCTGACGCGTTAGTAATATTGAAAGCTATCAAAGAATTGAAAGCTATCAAAGACGATATGATAATGGTGATAAACGCTCTCGTATTCTTAGACGGTTTCTGTTCAGCCATCTGCGCACCCCAGACGCTCGATTTGAGCCGTTATTCTATGTTATTTTACTTAAAATCAATTTATTTTACTTAAAGGTGATGGTAGAGGACTCCAATAATTGAATGTAGGAGATTGGTCGAAGCTGCTGTGTTGTGTGTAGTCCCGAATGTCTTGACTTTAGATACACTGGGCTGAATTTTATATTCGGTCTCAACCATTTAATACTTAGGGAGTGCGGAGGGTCACGAATCCCCCAACCTTCAGGTTGGGGATGAAGTGAACCCTCGCCCAGTTTTCTGCTTCTTGAATCCGTTTGACGTTACATATATTGAACATGAGATTATTTTGGCACCTTAGCCACAGGTGGTGACAGCCACCTATGGCTAGGATGTGATACGCATTGGAATTGCGCAGCTTTAGCCATGGCTTTGGCCAGATAACATACCACATCGTATTGGTGCCAAAGTATCGATACAGAATATTCAACAATAGCCAAGTTAAAAAGGATTGCGAGTTAGTCCTCAGCAATATTTGTATAAAGCAGGGATATAAAATCCATGCTATGCAAATAGTTGAGGATCATGTTCACCTGTTCTTGGAATTTCACCCATCAACCTCTCTGTCAGAAGCAATTCAGTACTTAAAAGGAGGTAGCTCTTATAGATTGTTCAGGCTTCATCCTGAATTGAGAAAGCAATATTGGGGTGGTAGTCTATGGTCTGCTGGAAAATTTTTTCGGTCTGTTGGAAATGTCACCACTGATACTATCCAGCATTATATCAAGGATTTTCAGGGAAAACAGAAAATAGAGTTCCAATCACGAAAGTTGAGGTGGTCAGGGCAACGAAGACTCGATGATTTCTGAATTCCGGCTAACCGGGCGCGCGGCCCGAAGCATACCCCGTCCTTTAGGGCGGGGGTGGCCGCGCGCAGTTTGATTTAGCGCTTTAAGATCACCAGGCGAAAGGCCTCATGCTGTGATGAAGGGAGTTTTTTGGGGCAGGCAGAGTGCTGGTTATCACAGTTAATCGTGATGATGGTTACAGCGTTCGCTTTTAACCTGTATCAGCTCTGCACATTAAAAAATGCCAAGGTTATTTAGCCATAGCGGATGCCATCGAAAAATGAACATAAAAAGAGAGAAATTCAAGGAAAATCAATAGTATTCGAACCTAAAAGCTAAAAATTAAAAAGGAAAATTGATCTCAAGATGAATGATGTTTTAAAGCAAGGTTTTTAGGAATCCTCGCATTGATATCATAGATATGTCTGGTTCATCATCGCCCTGATGCTATCATAGTTCGACCGGATCTCTTTTGCCAATAGAGTCATATTGTTATAGTCGGATGCAGACCTGCTATAAACCACAACCGTTTTATTATACGTCGATTGAGTCAGGTTAAAATAGCTGCCTGCCTGGCTGGCATAGAGAGCTGAATCATTTGCGTAGGTTCTGGCGCCCAGCAGCATGGATTTCATCTGGCTGCAGGCTTCTTCGGTCTTATTCAGAAAGTTCTCTGCTTGTGAAGCACTGACTGCTGCAGCTCTCGTGCTGGCCTCAGTCTTGTTTTGCAATTCACCAACTATTTGCTCCGACTTCTCGATCTTTGCCAGCAAAACCTGGGCCTCTTCATACTGCGCCCTGGCCTGGTCTCTTGCAGACACTGCCTCACCTCTTGCAGACACTGCCTCATCCCTTGCAGACACTGCCTCATCCCTTGCAGACATTGCCTCATCCCTTGCCTTCTGGGCTTCATCTAACAGATCTTCCGTCTGCTTTATCATCATGTGAGGGCTCAATGCCATAGGCTGAGGCATCGAGGGCGTCACAAAGCCAAATCTGCCATAGCTATAGTTCTGATTGGGCTGCTTTGCTCCAGCATCGAGGTTGATGGCCTGGTCGCTGTGGCCGCTGCCCAGATAAATTGGCTCCAGGGCAAAGGCCGTCGAAGGTATTGCGAGGAGCATCAAGATCAGTACGGCTATTTTTGATATCATGTTCTAGGTCACTCCACCCTTCATAGATTTTTCTTAGTATATAACATTTTTTTGTAAAATAATAGTAACAAATAATATTATTAAAATTAATAATTCTCATGCGCCCATAATTTTAACTTCCTCGCTCGCCTTGATGCATTTGATGGCAAAAAAAAGCGATCAAATCCTGATGCTTCCAGCAATCGTTGGCAGCCTATTTGCTGTCATTATAGGCAGCCTGGTCCTGTTCTTCGCCCTTCCATCTCTTGGCCGGCAAGCAGAGTATGGCAGCGCTCTGTCTCCTGCAGCTGGAGCAATCCTTTTCATCCTATTAGGACTGACCGGCGCCCTGGGTGCTGCCATTGCAGCTGAAAGCCGGAAGGCTGAACGGGGACTGGTAATTCTCGATATCCTTCTTTCTCTCTTCGGACTTGCGGCTCTTGCCTTCTCGAATGAATTGGCGGCCTGTGCCAGCATCGTAATGGTCGTAGCAGCATCTCTGGCACTCCAGCAGAGCAAGAGAGGCTCAGCTCTTCTTCTTTTTGCAGGTCTTGCTGGCTTTCCTCTGAGCCAAGCTGCCATGACCTTTCTGCCCTATGGCTGGAAGATCTGGTCGATCTCAGGAGTTCTTTTCGTTTTTTGCGGAATTCTCTCAATCGCAAAGAAGGGCTTCATCCGCCTTCCGCTCCTGAATAGCAATCGAAGAGAATCTCTGCTATGCGGCTATCTTCTTTATCCTTTGCTGAGCTTGCTGCTGATCTTTCTTTCTGTGGCAGCTCTCGTTCATGTCCCAGTTGAGACAAGTTCGGACATGAGAGGCTCAGTGATCTCTGAGACGAAGGAATGCGACTGCATGAACGACTGCCCAAAGTACACAAACGCAAATGCTTCGATGCAGAGCCAAAGCTGCAGCGACGAGCAGCTCAAAGCCGAGATCATATCTCCAGGGGACGTTCGCACGTTTCCTCATGGCGAAGCTGTGTGCTTTGAAGCCAAAGCCTGCAAAATGGGCCAGATACGGTATCTTTGGCACTCTGATCTGGACGGAGTAATCGGGCGGGAGAAGAGGTTCAATCGCAGCGACCTCTCAATAGGATGGCATAATATCACTCTTACCATCACCGATAGCACCAACGCATCCTCATCCGACTCCATCGAGCTTGGAATCTCCGGCTGCTCGGTTTGCGGCAACGTCAGCCCAAGGCCGAGATACTATCCTGTGGACACCTCATGCCAGGACATTTGGCCCAACGCAACAGCAAGATGCCAGGAGTTCGAGGTCTGCAACCCCGACCTGGACTACATAGTAGCTGACGCAGTCAATTGCTGTGACGGCACACCAGCCCCCGGCTCAGCCTGCGCTTATGCATGCGCAAACTCGGGCGGTGACAAGAAGAGATGTAGAGGCCTTTATATCATACGGGCCTTCGGGCCAGAGGCGACTTACATGCAGGGCTATGCGCTCTTCAAGGCTTGCTGCTCTGGTTATCCAGAGTGCACCCGCACATGCGGCTTGAGCCTGGCCGGAACCTGCTCATTCCGGGACGGCTTCAATGAAAATGTCAGCCGACTCTCCTGCCGTCCTGATGAGTGGGGCGTATCTGCCTGGCGCTCAGATACAAACATGAGCGAGAACAGCGCCGTGCTGGGCATGTTTCCAACGCACGCCACTGTGAACATCCTTAGAACTGGCATCTGCATAGACTACGCAGCCGCATTGACGACGATGCTGCGCAAAGCAGGCTACAACAAGACCGAAGCCATGAGCACGGCGAGCACTGGTTACGATCTGCCACTGCTGGGAAGCCACCCAGGCCATGCCTACAACCTCGTGCTGCTGCCAGGCGATGCAATGTATCATCTCGCCGATACAACAGGAAACGGTGAGGGTATCAATCTGTTGGGAGTGCCGCATTACTTCTATTTCACAGGCTGCTTCCTGGGCCAGCCCGTCAAGGTCCGGGTATTCGACTGGTGGGTAGACTACTGCAACAAGACTGCCAGCACGTCCTACAATGACGCTGGCGAATTTGAGACGCCGAAGAAAACCAATATTTGTGGATGTCCAGACCTGAATTGAGGAGGATTTTGCCCTAATCTAAAGCGCCTTCATCCTCAAGAGGGCCAGGGCCGCCAGGGCCGAGGCTGCTGCACCGAAGACGAATGTGGCAGAGGCGCCAAACTGGGTCCACAGAGCTCCTGCCAGGAGGCTCGACAGGATGGCGGTCACACCTGTGGCTCCATAGTAGAGCCCCAGCGATGTGCTCCGAACGCAAGAGCTGCTCAGGTCAGAGACGAAGGCGCTCTGCATGCTGTCCACTATTGCATAGACCAGCCCATAAAGTGCAAATAGGACCATCACGCCTGCCAGAGATGAGACTGTGGCAAACCCGAGGGCAGTTGCAGCGAAGATGGCATAGCCCAAGGCAAGAACATTGCGGCGCCCAATTTTATCAGACCATATGCCCACGGGCGCTGCCATGCCTGCGTAGACCAAATTGAAAAGAACGTACAGGAGCAGGGGTGCAGCTATTGCTTCTTTGCCGCTGAAGAGCTGCTGGGCTCGCAGGATGAAGAACATGTAACTGAAGTTCCCAAGTGCAAAAAGGCAGGCTACGACCAAGAACTTGCGAAGTCCTGGCGAGAGGTCGGAGACGCTCAGCTTGAGCTGGCCGTTGGGCACCTTTGGCCTCTCCTCAACCATATGAAATGGAATGAGACTTGCCACAGCCATAGCTGCGGCTATTAGAAATATTGTTCGAAAATCAAGGCCCGCTATCCAGAGGGCATATGCCAGAATGGACCCTATCACAGCACCCGAGGAGTCCATGGCCCTGTGAATCCCGAAGCCCTTTCCCTGGTTATTTTCATCCACAGATTCGGAGATCAGGGCATCTCTGGGAGCCGAGCGCACTCCTTTGCCACATCTTTCCAGTGCCTTTATCGCAAATACTTGTTGCCAGGTCCAAGAGAAGGGCAGGAATAACTTGCTGACTGCCGAAAGCCCGTAGCCTGCCACGACCAGAGGTTTTCGTCTTCCCCAGAGATCCGAGCAGTATCCCACAAAGACCTGAAGGATGCTGGGCAGCCCATCTGCAATGCCGCCGATGAGACCCACGGCCACTGCCCCACCTCCTAAGGATGTGATGAAGAGCGGCAAGATTGGCTGAATGATCTCGCTGCTGATATCATTCAGCAGGCTAACGAATCCTAATAATACTATATTTTTCTTAGCCCCGGGATTGGACATTTGGATGATCACTAACTCCATTGGGTTCGCATGCTAAGGCAAAGCTCCTGCCAGCAGAGCAGCCTCATCCGACGTCAGATCCTCTGGCCGCTTCTCCAGCAGATCTGAGTCCAGCTCAGCCAGGATCTCCTGACTCGTGCCAAGGGCCGCCAGAGCATTCTTGACTTTTTTTCGGCGGTTGTTGAAGAGCCCCTCTGTGATCTTCATGAATTTTGCAGCGCTCACCCCAGGGCGTTCCAGCCTGGGCCGCAGCCTGATGATAGCGGAATTTACCGGCGGCACTGGCCGAAATGCGATCTTGGGAACAGTCTCCAAGATCTCAGCATGGCAGAAGTGGCCCACGACCATCGCCAGACGCCCGTATCTCTCACTGCCGACGGGGGCTGTCATGCGCATGGCGAACTCCCTCTGGTACATCAAAACCGCCAGCTCAAAGGGCCTGGAAATGAGCCGATATGTTATCTTGGAGGAGATTTGATAGGGAAGATTGGAGACTATCTTGTTATAGTCGGGAAGCTCGACCTCCAATGCATCGGCGTTGATCACCTGTATACCCCGATGGTTGAGCTTGGCTGCAAGATCAGGATCGACCTCAACTGCATAGACCCGGGAGACGCGAGGCGCGAGAACCTCAGTGAGATTGCCTGTGCCCGGGCCTATCTCAAGCACACGGTCGTCATCCTTCAGCTCAGCGTAGGATGCAATGCGCTCGATGACGCCACGATCGATCAGGAAATGCTGCCCCTTTTTATCCTTCTTTTTCATTTTGCGCGGGGCACAGTGGTAAATACCCGATACTTTATCTTGTCGTCCATCAGCTCATCCTCGATGCGCTTGGCTATGAGCTTCTCAGGATTGTGCAGCCCTTTCACCCGCTCCATCAGATCTGCAAAGCTCTTGAAGGGCCCCCTCTTGCGCTCATTGAGCACAGCCCACATCAACTTCTTGCCAATGCCTGGCAAGAGCTCTAGGGCATGCATACGCGTCGTGATGGGGCCGGCTTCGTTGAAGTACCGAATAAACCTTGCCTCGTTATCCAAGACTATGCTCTGAATCTCAAAAGGCAGCTCGAGCTTGGCGTTATTGGAGAGTTCAGAGTAGTCGATCCTGCGGTTTACGTGATCTATTATATCTCGCTCTCTGCCTGCGATGTAAACTCTAGTGCCTACTGCTGGCACTACGCCTTCCTTCGGCGTCATCTCCATGAGCACAAAATTGGCCTCGCCCACGGCCTGGACCAATGGCTGTTTTTGGTAACTTCTGGTATCTGGAGCCCGTCCATAGGGGAGATAATCGAGAACCCTCGCTACTTCTTCTCTTTTTGGCGGTCTCCCCTCAGGCATAGCCCTTATCCCCTGAATACAATATCTAAGATCCCATTAAGCTCTTCTTCGCTTAACGTGAACCTTTCCTTAGCATAAATAGCTCTTAGCTCGTCTTTGGTATTGGGCCTGATATCAGCGATCTTTACGGCGATGTCCTCTGTCATCTTATCGAGCTTTTTGAGCTCCTCTACCATGGCCCTGCTCTCCTCAGCAGTCCCTTTGGAGAAGAGTTCGGCGTGCCTAATGGCCCGCCGCAGCTCGTAACCCAGTTCCTCTTCCTCGGCCCTGTTTAGCCGGATCTGGTCCAGGATCTCCTTGGCCTCTGCAAGGGTTAGGAGCTCCTCCTGCAATACTCTTTTGACAATCATCTACTTTTGCGCTATTAGATGCTCTGGTAATGCGATCAATGTCTTGGTGGCGTCGCCGTCGGTAACCTTCAGGACGAATGCTCTGCCCCTCTTGCCCACAACCTCTCCTGTCCTTCCGTGGAACCGAGGGTGTGGCATGCCCTTATGGATGCTTGGGTCGATGAGCACGTGCACTTTTGCTCCAGGCTCAAACTCCTGGATTGCCCTGACCACTGGAGAAATTCCCCTAGCTCTTACTGTCTTGCTCAGCTTATCTCTTGTCTTCTTCCGCATTCCGTGATGATGTGCCATCTGATTCTCCACCTACATCTATTACATCTAATTCTGCGACCACCGCATCGACTCTCAGGGCATCCGCGAGGTTCGGCCTGGTTCTGCCTCCATCACCAGAGATCAGCTCCTTGATGTAGAGCCCACTGTCGCCTTTGATATTTATGCGGGCTTGGTTGCCCGAAACCTCGATCAGCTTTGCGCTGTGGACCTTTCTTACCCTCAGCTTATCTGCTCGGCGGTGAGATACGCGGGTTGGCGTTCGCTGATCGATCAACCCTACCAATTCATCGAGGACCGATTTAAGCTTTTCTTCTGGAATCTCGGCTCCAAACTTCACCAAAGCCGAATAGGTCTTCGTAAAGGCTGCATCTTTGAGCCGCTCCACCATACAAGCCTCTGCAGCTCTGAGGTCAAGTACCTCCACCTTGCCCTCTGAACGCCGATTGACCTCCTCCTGGAGCTTCGCCAGATCGATGCTGCGCACTTTAGGTCGCACCACCTCGACGATGAATGGTCGGCCCGACCCCAGCATTCGAGCATCGATGTCCTCCCTTCCGGCACCATGGAAGACGGTATCCTCTGCTTGAGCAGCCTCGACTATCGCAGGTCGGATCAGCTCGTCTACTGACTCCTGGTACATGCGACCTGTTCCATTGCAGCGCGGGCAGCCACTGCCATGGCACTCGCGGCAGGGCCATCTTGTTTGGGGAATGCCACGTACCAGCTTTCTGTATCTGCCTCGGATGAAAAGGGATGCGATATGCAAGTCCACCTCGCCTGACTCCAGGTTTAGATGTATCACCACATCAGGGCTCTTTAGATCGACCCGCTTGCCAGCTCTGGCTGAGAGCCTTTTGCCTACCTCGCGGTTCAGCTCGGATTTGAGCGGCTCGGCATGCTTGGATCCACCGTCCGCGAGCAGTAGCTCCTCGTTCTCAGCCAAAAGGCCGCTCATCCTCGTGCCCACGAGAATGGTAGCACACTCCAGTCCCTGCATCGCGGCTGCAGCCTTCTCTGCCCAGCCATCGAGCTTTTCGGCCCTCATCTCTCCAAGGCAGACGGTGCAAAGGGCATCATCTTCCTCTTTTCGGCCTAACATCAGCCGGGCACTATGAACCGAAGGGGCCAGCGCTTCCAGCGTTGCCTTATCATCAGCAGCCGAAGCCTGCATGGACAGCACCGTCTTGATTGAGCTGCCCCTCTGGGCATTGGTCAGACCAGTTGACAGCATGGCGAACTGGCGGCCAAGACAACTGTCGCAGATGGGGCCGAGGCGTATGATCCTCAATGCATTCTCGAGGATATTCTCTTGATTCTCTGAACTCATAACGACTCTTCTTTTATCAGTACAATCGAGTTCATGGTTTATTAGAGCTCGCATGACCAATCATCATACAAAAGTTTTTAATTATGTAATTTACAATAGATCGATCATGAAGTCGTTGATATGTCTGATGTTGATGCTGTCTTGGGCTTTTGGAGTCGTAGCAGGAGAAGAATACAGTCACAAATATGAAACATTTGAAATAGGCTTCTCAACGCCGCTACAAGTAACTGCTGATGTTCAATGGGGCGTCGAAAAGCCGGGTATGTTGATAAAAATGAACTTGAGCACTGGGGAGATGCCCACCCTCTTCCCGCATATCTTCTCCACATGGGACTCGAGAGCTATCACAAAAGCTAACTTAGAGCGGATTTGGACTTCATATGCAAACGGCAACGGCTATGCAGTCCCAACCATCTCCGAGCTCAGTTGCGGCGATTTTCTGGTAGCTGGCAGCATGATGGACAGGGATGGCAAGATCAAGAGAACCATGCGAACCTTCGACTTTGACGAGAATGGAAGGCTTGATTACATCGTATTTTGGAACGGGGACTGGGACATCGATCTCGATCTGTTGAACTACTTAGCCTCTACAACGACAGTAGACCTGCTCTCGTCAAAGGCGGAAAGCCTCGATCCTGCTCAACAGAAGGCCCAGAGGCGCTCACTGCCTGCTTTCAGGCAAGCATTCGTGGGTGGCTCTTGACCTCGGGGTGCATTATCATCATACCACCGATATGCCGAAGTTTTTATAACAGAAAGTCCACTGATATACATGAATGATGAATGATTTTTCAACTCTAATCGGGGGAATTGCAGGCGACGGCATAAATGAGGCAGGAGGCACCATTGCCCGGCTCTTCAACCGACTGGGCTTTCGCATTTTCATGTACTACGACTATCCGTCTCTCATCAGAGGAGGGCATAATTTCTCTGTTGTCAGGGCCTCAAAACAGAATGTTGGAGCGTGCAAGGATCAGATCGACGTCCTCATCGCCCTGAACCAGGATACTGTGGAGATGCACAAATGGCGACTTTTGGATGACTCCTTCGTGATTTATGATGCAGATAGAGTCAAAGCAGATGGCATCAAGCAGAGAAGTTGCGGCATTCCTGTCACCCAGATCCTGAAAGAGGAAGGCGCATTGCCGGTCATGAAGAACTCATGCATACTTGGCGGCTTTTGCCAGGTTGTGGGAATCGAATGGGCTGTTCTGAAGGACGTTCTTCTGAAGCACATTCCCAAAAAGGTGGAGCAAAATCTGAGAGTTGCACGCCGGGGCTACGACTCTGCAGTGGAGTTCTGTCGTATAGAGAGAGCTAGTCGGTCGCAGGATCAGCTCGCCCTTCCAGTCATGACAGGCAACCAGGCCATATGTCTGGGCCTCATCAAGGCTGGCCTTGGAGCCTATGTGGCCTATCCCATGACGCCGTCTTCGAGTTTGCTCGATTTCATGGCCCGTCTAGCTCCCGATTTCGGCCTAAAGGTAGTTCACCCGGAAAATGAGATCGCAGTCATCCTCATGGCCCAGGGATTTGCCTATGCAGGGATCAAGGCCGCAGTAGGAACCTCGGGCGGCGGCTTTTGCCTCATGACCGAGGGCGTCAGCCTGGCAGGCATGGCAGAGAATCCCGTGGTGATAGTCATGTCCCAGAGAACTGGCCCTTCCACTGGCCTTCCAACTTACACCGCCCAGGGCGACCTGCATTTCGTGCTCAACGCCGGCCAGGGCGAATTTCCCAGGTTCGTCGTCTCGCCTGGAGATGCTGCAGATGCCTACTACTGGTCTGGCATAGCCTTGAACATGGCCTGGAAGTACCAGACTCCTGCATTCATACTGTCGGATAAGGTCACGAGCGAGAGCCTGTACAGTTTAGACCTTGATGCAGCAGGAGACGTGTTCGAAGAAGAGCCACTTCTCTGGGACGGGCAGGGAAAGTATAACCGCTACAGTTACACGAACACCGGCGTCTCACCTATGGCGTTCCCTCCCCAAAAGGGCCAGGTGATAAAAGCAGACAGCTATGTGCATGACGAGTTTGGCATAACCACAGAAGATCCGAAGATCGCCAAAGAGATGAATGACAAGCGCCTGCAAAAGGGCAGATCGATGGCAGAGGATCTGGACGGATACGAAACTGTGAAGGTGTTCGGAGAAGAGACGAGCAAGACTGCCCTGCTCTGTTGGGGCTCTAACAAGGGCGTTTGCATCGAGGCTGCCAGGAAGTTCGGACTGAAGGCTATTCAGGTGCTGGTCCTCTCGCCGTTCCCCGAAGCTAAGCTGTTGCAAGCTCTGGAGGGGGTGCACAGGCTCATCGCTGTGGAGTGCAACTCGACTGCCCAGTTGGCCCGGCTGGTGGGCTTTTACGGCATCAAAATCCATGACCGGATTCTGAAGTATGATGGAAGGCCGTTTTCGCTGGATGATCTGCAAGCCGACCTTGGGAGGATTCTGGGATGAACCCCAAAGACCTTGCAACCTACGCCAGGAATACATGGTGTCCCGGCTGCGGAAACTTCTCTATCCTCAACGCCATGAGAGCAGTGCTGGCAGAGTTGGACGGAGAGGGTTATCCGATTGAGAATGTGGTGCTTGTCTCGGGAATCGGGTGCCATGCCAAGATTGTGGATTACTTGAATGTGAACAGCTTTTATTCCATCCATGGCAGAACTCTTCCAGTTGCGACGGCCATAAAGCTTGCAAATCCCGATCTGAAGGTGATCTGCTTTTCAGGGGATGGCGACAGCCTGGCAGAGGGCCTGGACCATCTCGTCTTTGCGGCCAAGAGGAACATCGACATCACAATCATTTTGCACGACAATCGCGTCTTCGGCCTGACCACTGGCCAGTACACTCCGACCTCACCCAAAGGCTTCAGGGGCAAGTCGACGCCCCAGGGCTCAGATGAGCTTCCCATGAACCCGGCAGAGATTATGCTCGTTTGCGGCGCAACCTACATTGCTCGCGGCTACACGCACGGAATCGACCTATTGCAGAGGCTTTTTAAGGAGGCAATAGTCCACAAGGGCTTCTCATTCGTCGATGTTCTGCAGGTCTGCGTCTCCTACTTCAACATGTATGAGGCTTACAACAAGCGCACTTACGAGGTCAAAGGCAACGACACTGGCAGCTTCGAAGAGGCCCAAAGGATCATTCGATCATGGAACTACGACGGAGGCGAGGCTCCCATCCCCTTGGGCAAGTTCTATGAAACAGATGCGCCAAGGCTGGATCAGGCTTTTTTGGACGCCAGGCCAAAAGATCTCGAGAGGCATGCAAGGATCAAAGTGCTGCTGGAAAATTTCATTTAGGTTGCGGTTCAAAAGGATGGTGGTGAGCATAAAAATGGATAAATATGTCTGCAATGTCTGTGGATACATATACGATCCCGAGAAGGGAGACCCGACATCTGGAATTGCTCCGGGGACATCCTTCGAAGACCTGCCGGATGACTGGGTCTGTCCAGAGTGCGGCGCCGACAAAGATCAGTTCGAGAGGATGGAATAGAGGGCCGAAAAATGCTCAGCGAAAAGATGAATGAAGCGCTCAATGTTCAGGCAAATAGAGAGCTGTACTCATCCTATCTCTATCTCTCCATGTCTTACTATTTCGAGTCTGTGAACATGAAGGGCTTTGCAAGTTGGATGAGGGTTCAGGCAGGCGAGGAGCTGGTGCATGCCATGATGATGCTGGACTACGTGGCATCTGCCGGCGGCAGAGCCAGGGTCCTGGCCGTTGAGGCTCCCCGAGAATCCTGGGCATCGCCCAGGGATGCCTTCAGACAGGTCTGGGACCACGAGCGGGCTGTGACTGGGCTTATTCATTCCCTGGTTGGGGTGGCAAAGGCAGAGAGAGACGAAGCTACGAGGAGCTTTTTGCAGTGGTACGTGGATGAGCAGGTGGAGGAGGAGGAATCATCAGATCGCGTCCTGAAATTGGTTTTGGCAGCAGGAGATGACGATGCTGCTCTTTGGGCAGCGGACAGGGAGCTTGGAGAGAGGAGCTTCAAGTTCCCGAGGGGCTTTGAGATGTTTCCCTATGCAGCAGCTCAAAGAACGAGATCGGGCCATTGAGAGGAGCCGCTGAGGCGAGAGGCAAAATACACGAAAAAATATTATTCAGAAGCTAGATTAGCTGTGGCTGGTTTGAGGGATCGATCACATGCCAGAGGCCTTTTTGCTCGCTCCCGAAGGTGTCGCCGGCTGCGGCATCTCTTGAGTATAGATAGAGCGGCCATCCCTTGAAGGTCGTCTGGTTCGATCCGTCCCTCCTGGTTATGGTCGCAAAGTCCACCGCCCTTAAAGTCTCAGGCAGGATCAGCTCCTTGGCATAGAAGGGCGGCCAGGTTGCTGCACATTCATCATAGCATGTGCTGGCGCCATTTCCCTTGGAGTCATCTGAGAAGTAATAAAGTGTAAAGCCCGTCTGGTTTACCAGAAACTGTCCAAGGAACTTCTTTTCGGAGACGTTCACAGTATATTTATCCGGGCTCTCAGCCAGAGCCGGGATCAATAAAACAAGGAGCGCAAGCAATAAAAATACTGGCCTGTAGCTTTCTGACATTGGAGATATCACCCACTTAATTCTCGTCGGCCTGGATAATAAGGGTTTGCCATTTTCGAAGTCGAATTGAGATATGATGCTCATCGCCGTTTTGTGTGGGTGAGACAAGGGCCATCATCTCTCTCATCTACTTCTCCTGATCTTCTCCACGCCGTCCGCCCGAGCCAGATACAGCTCATCTACGTTGTCGAATATTCCGTGCTCCACGACTCCTGGAATCGGGCTGATCTTCGCGGCCAATGCCCTGGGATCCTGGATCGATCCGAAGTCCACGTCCATCACGAGGTTCCCGTTGTCAGTGATCACAGGCCCGTCCTTCCTCATCGCCTGTCGCAGCACTGGGGATCCACCAAGGCTTTGCAGCCTCCGCTCGACGAGCCTGGTCGCAAATGCCAGCACCTCCACTGGAACCGGGCGAGACAGCCTTTGCACGAACTTGCTCTCATCTGCCACTATCACAAATCGCTTGGCAGAGCAGGAGACCACCTTCTCCCTAGTATGCGCCGCCCCACCGCCCTTGATGACGAACAGGTCTGCATCCACCTGATCAGCCCCGTCGATGGCCAGATCCAAGATCGGGTGCTGATTGAGCGACGTGAGCTTTATCCCCGAGGCGATTGCCAGATGCTCAGATTGAAAAGATGTGGGAACACCAAGGAGCTCCAGTCCCTCCTCCCGAACTCTCGCTCCAAGCCTCTGAATCGTCCAGGCCACTGTGGAGCCGGTCCCAAGGCCCACTACCATGCCGCTTTTCACAAGCTCTGCAGCTGCCTCGCCAGCCATCCTTTTGGCATTTGAATTGGTTGATGCGTCTTTCATGGTCTCTCAGCCGACTATCTGGCTCTTCACAGTGGTGAACAATGGCCCACGCAGGTCTATCTTGTGCTTGTGGCTGGTGATATACCTCTCCAGAGCCGGATCTATCTGGATGTTTACGTCGCTTGGGCCGCGCACAATCCTGCTTCGGGTCTCCGAGTCCTTTCCGGCCAATGTCGCCACCTCAACCTCGTAGGCTGCAAGCTCTGCAAAGGCGTCGATGTACCTGATGCCCGTGGTAACGCCGTCCAAGAAAGCCTCCTCCCAGCGGGCAGTGCGCGGAACTCCCATGACATTCTGCTTGTATACCACGATCTCATTTTGGAAGGCCGGTCCGCAAAGCTTGGTGTTCTCCTCTGGCTCTACAACCAATACCAATACCCTGCGCCCGAACAGCTCGCCCTCCCAGGCAGTGAATTCGCATGGTGAAGGCGTGTCGCCGTGCTCAATACATGTCTTAACAACCGACTCGGCTATGGACAATCCGGCTGCAGTTGTGGAAGACTTCTGCACGCTGATCATCTGCGCCATCTCGCGAGCCGTCAGCTCCCAGTCGGTCTGGAACTGAGGGTAGGACAGGGCGCGTACGTCTTTTGAGTTGTGCAGGATCATTGCAATGCGCTCAACCCCCAGGCCCAGGTTCATGACTGGGTAGGGGATGTCATACTGGGAGAGAGCTATGGGCGAATAGATTCCGAAGGTCGCCACCTCAACCCAGCCGCTGCTGTATTTAGTGGCCGAGCCCACAAGCTCAGGATGATAGGCGTATACCTCGATCTGCGTGCCTGGTGTGTAGTACTTACTCCTCTTCTCATCTGGCCTGAACTGGAACTTCTGGAAACCGAACTGGCTGAGCAGTCCGTCTGCGACCGCTTTGCCATCTTCAACTGACACATCCTCGTCCATTATCACGCAGCTTGCCGAAAAGTAGCTCATCAGCCGTGCAGCGTCCTCAGCCTGCTCGCGGCGGAAACAGCGATCCACAGAAAATAGCTTGACTGGGAGCTTTTCGCGATCGTAGAGATGGGAGAGCGATAAGAACCAGCCGGACGTCATGTGGCTGCGCAATGTGCGCGTTGTGGCTTCTGCCACAAGAGCGCGAAACTCGGGAAAGACCTTCTCCAGAACTGTGGAGATCAAAGCGTCATCGACGCTGACAGCTTTGGCAATCTCCTGCACCAAGTCGTCGCCCTCCACCTTTCCCTTCTTGTAGCCGTGCAGAATTTGGCGGACGGCCTCGACCTCATCAGTGGAAAGGGTGCGGCCCACGAGGGCGTTTATTTGGGCGATCCTCTCATCAGAGATGCCGATGTCGGGCCTTGGAAGGCCGGCCAGGTAAAAGCATCTATCGAGCACAGCCAGGGCCTCTGAGCCGAACTGCCGAAAAACATCTTGGGCTTCGACCATCACAGGGTTCATGGCCTCTGAGAAGCCAAGGCGCAAATATGCCTCTCGAAGCTTCTGGATGGTATCAAAGATCGGATGAGGTTCTCCGAAAGAATAAGTGTTTCTTGGATACCTCTTGTTCAAGGAAGGTTTGCCCAGATACCCTCTCCCCTGCTGCCAGGCTTTATCAAAATCCTTTTTGGCAGCCTCTCTGATCTGGATTGGATCGAATCTCATGCAACATAACCTCAAGGCTTCTCAATCTGCAATTCAATCTCGCCGCTTGCCGCTAAAGCCCTGCAGCGAGGCTTTTACATTGGCAAGCTCCAGGGCATTGGTGAGGTCGCCGCGTGTCTTCTCCAGCATAGACCTCGCCAGGTCGCTCTTGCGACGCAGGCCCCTCGTTATGGCATCCGGATAATCGAAGAGCATCAGCAGATAATAAATCTCCTCGATCACTCCCAGGAAATATTCTCCTTCTTTTGCCCTGCCATTGCGTATCAGATCCAGTATATGACGTCGCAGCTCGCCGGTTGTATCGCCCAGCCCCACCAGGTAGTTCACCAGCTCCACGCCGATCTGTTCAGGCGCCAAGATCTCATGCCTGGTGGTGATGGAGTAGAAGGACCTCGCCTCTGCATACTCCTGCTCTGCCCCGTCCACAAATCCCGCATATCGCACGTCCTGATGGTCGGATAGTACCTCTCGGATCTTCTCTAGGCCCGATGCAGCCTCGTCCATGAGCCTCTCGGCCACCTCAAGATCTCCGCGATGCACAGACCTGATGGATGTGGAGCAGACGCGGATCACATTTCGAGAAAGGCGAAACGCCTCTTCTCGGGCCCGATCTTTGGACTCAAAGCTGGCCAGCATGCCCTCGGCGAGATTGTCGAATGTCAGCATTTGTTTCGTCCTTTTGCTATCCAATCTTCATCAATTTTTTGAGACGATTCACAGATCTCTGTCCCTCTTCCAGTGAGCGAGACTCGGTCACAATGCGGCCCTTGTAATCTCTCAGGCAAGAGACGACTTTTTTCCATGGCACAGTGCCATTTCCAACAGGCAGGTGCTCATCCCTCTCGCCATGATTGTCGTGCATGTGGATGTGGATGATCTTGTCCTTTAGCTTCAAGAAGTCCAACACATTTCCGTTGGTATTGGCGTGCCCCACATCGAATATAAACCCAACATTCTCCCGATCTACGGTCTCCAGTATCCCCAAGATCTCTTCGGGCCTTTTGCCCAAGACTGCAGGCATGTTTACCATGTTCTCTACGGCAATTTTGATGTCCAGATCTGCTGCTCGATCGCAGACCTGCTGGATGCCTAGTATCGCCTGGGACCAGGCAGAATCCTGCATTTGCATTCCCAGAGGAGAGAAGTGGCCTGGATGCAGTACAGCCAGACGGGCGAATTCGCTGGAGATGTCCAGGCAGCTCTTCATCTGTCGCACAGTCTCCTCCCAGATCGGTTGGTTCACGGATGCCAAGTTCAAGTCGGAGTACGGCAGATGAATTGTAATCGTGAGATCTGTGGTCTCGATGATCCTCTCGACCTCAACCAGGCTCTCAGGCGTGAGCTTCTGACGCCCTTCATTTACGATCTCCCAGCCGCTGTAGCCCAAGTCCTCAAGCTGATATGCCCAGTCGAAGGGCCGGTCCACGAGCCTGCTGGAGGAGAAGCTAAACATCTTCATCACCCTCGATTTCAAAGAGATCTTCCAGCTCGATCTCTCTGATCGGCACGCCCTTTTCCGTCTGGGGTGCCAGCCAGTCGATCACATGCCTGCCGCCTGTGATTTTCACATGAACCGACCCAAGCGGCTC
>JGI11944J13513_1000134_pt1 | contig 82642 bp, 83 predicted proteins | sample TerdegcoTASludge_FD_13513 | JGI IMG/M metagenome (IMG submission 13513) | reverse complement strand
GATCGCACTGAACAACAATCAAACCCTGCAAGCCCTACCATAGGGAGTGAAAACATGAAAAATGAGGCTGTAGCCAGGGAGTCATGGGTTATGCAAAGGTCTTAAATAAGGATACGTCCCCTATGTATATTCAGCGCTGAAACAAGCGGAGAGAGAGAATTCTTTAGGCAGTATTCACGTATGAGAGCAAAATAGAGGAAACCTATCCTGTCTTACTACTGAAACAAAAGTTTTGACATTGCCAGCAACCCATGAGCTAAGCAGTGCTGAGTTTTAAACACATCTGCTAGCGATATGTTGGGTGTTTTCATTTCTTCAGGCGTTCTATTTCTTGCCTTATTTCATTAATGACTTCTTTATTCTTGATTTCCTTTTTATCACCGATTTTCGAGGAAAAAATGTAAAAAACCTTGCCGCCATACTTTTTTGTAAAGTGTTCATGAGATTTGAGTTGAAGTTCTTTTTCCTTGAATATCTGCGATAACTGTATGCCTTGATTAACGGGTTTTATTTGCATGCCGATAAAGTTGTCCCCAACCGGAATAAAGAAATCAACATTATAAAGCCTGTCCCATTCATCAGGAGCAGACTTTATCTTGACGCCGAGTTCCTTTTCCAGTTGCCCATAAACGGTTTTGATCTCCGTCATATATCCATCAAAAGTCCTGTCAATGACAAGCTGAACCATATAATTAATACAATCCTGTTCGGTAATGTCCTCTACCTCTGACTGAATAACCTCGGTAATTTTAACATAAAGTTTCTTCCCGAGAGTTTCAATTTGTTCTTTAGAACGCACATTCTTGAAATAGTAATCCCTCCATTCATCGAGCGTCTTAGGAGCACATTGTCTTATGCACTCCGAAGTCGGTCCTACATTCCGCTTAAAATTCAGTTGAAAACGATTCATCGCACTATTCAGAATCCACTCTTTAGCCATTCTGTGTCCAGATTTTCAAAAATTTATCTTTGTATTTGAAATTCAACGAAGTATCAACATCAGCAAGACCTTCTTTGATTAGATGCGCATTGATAAAGGTCTTATTTTTCAGGTAGAGATAACAAAGCAGGTTATTATTGTCGTCATATTTTTGGTTGTCGAACTTGATAAACACTTTTTGTCCCTTTGTTTTTTCGCGTAGAAAATCGATTGCCTGCCCATTGACAGACTTTTTATCCTTTACTCCGATAAGGCGAACAATCAAATCATTGTTTAGCTTCAACAGCTCAGGGCTGATTATTTCAGCAACAGAATAGTAGACTTCTCTATTACCGCTGTCTTTATCGATCTTTGAACCGAATTGAAGTTTTTTGGGGTCAACTTTTTTATCGAGTTTATGAGGGTCTTTAAAGATATAGGGCAATTTTTCGATTTCTTTATTCAAGTCTGTTTTGACGCTATCTTTTAGAAAAATATATTCGGCAGAGATATGGTCTGCATGTTTTACATTCAGCTTGCTTTTTATGGCCGGAATAAAGTCTGAATTGATTTCATAGCCGATTGAACTACGCCCCGAATTACGTGCGGCAAGCGAGGTCGTCCCGCTGCCGAGGAACGGATCTAAAACTGTTTCGCTTGAAAATGAAAACATTTTTATTAGTCGTGAAGGCAACTCCTCAGGAAACATGGCAATGTGACCGTCCTGTTTTACCCCGGGAAAATACCAATGCCCGGAGAAATAAGTATTCCATTCGTCTTTTGTCATTTTTGAAACTTCTTTTTGTTCGTTTGTCGGCGTTGGCGAAACTCCTTGTTTCTTGAAAAGCAAAATAAATTCATAATCAAGTTTTAAAATACCGTTTCGAGGATAGGGGAAACTGCCCATTATCGTTGCGCCACCAGTAGTATTTGTGGTTGTTACTTTTTGCCATATAATGGCGCCCATATAATCAAATCCGATGATTTCACAAAACTTGATAATTTCCGTCCTAATAGGAATTACCTTATATCTTCCGTAATAGACCGAACGAGCAAATTGGTCTCCAATGTTTATGCAAAGGCGGCATCCGGGATATAAGACCCGGTGACATTCTTTCCATATAAGATTCAAATTATTGATATAGTTTTCATAGGAATCGTGATACCCGATTTGCGCGTTATCCCCGTAATCTTTAAGTTGCCAATATGGAGGCGAAGTTATCACCAAATGAACCGATTCATCAGCAACAAAGTTCATCTGTCTTGAATCGCCGTGGACTATTTTATGAACTGTTTTCATCGAACTATCTTGTCTTTATTTTAATCAATATCTGGAGAATATGTAAATTCTTTATTTGTGCTAACAATTAAAAAATGTTCTTATTTTTATGAATTTTACGTTGATGTCCCGCAAATGACAACAAAAAAGTAATACGAACTCGCAGCTTGCTATTGAGTTATGGTCGTAATTGGTAGATAATACCACAGAAAGCGAAATTTGTTTAAACGGAAAAATGCCCGATTCCCGTGTGAAAGATATTTTGCCGGAGTTTCAAAAGTTTATTCTTGAGAAGCAACTTGCTCACTGGAAGTATGAACCGTTCTAAACTCTCAGGATGAGTAAATTCCTGGCCTTTGCAAACAGGACCGGGAGGCTGATTTGGAGGCACTCGTTCAAAGATTTCGTGAACATTCGAAGAGCCCAGAGAATATGAGCAATTGGCAGGTAAGACAGGTCCGAGATGCACTTCGGCTGTATCTTTCCCGCTACAAGGATGAGATACGTTTCCGGAAGCTTCTGTTCAGGCATGCGGAAGAAGTTGTCCTGTCTTCTGAACAAGGTGCATTGGTGGAGGTGAAACATAATCCGATAGGGTACTATTCTTACCGTACGGAGCAAAAATACGTGGATTAGGTGAAATGGTACAAAATCTCCTGGGGCGCAAGAACGGAGAGACTCATATCATAAACACAAATATATTATGGGATATGGCCAATGTGACGAAGAGTCCTCTCGATCTTTTAGGAAAGCTTGAAAGAATATCCGAACAGTGAAACCTCTTACTACAATAGTTGCTTATGTGCGCGAACCATGGTTTGAAAAGGTCCTTTTATTCTTCGCTCGATCAGAATTCATTGAGGAAGTTCTCATTGTCTGCCCAGAAATGGCTGATATTAAAATTCCAAAATGTCGTATTGTGACGGGAGCAGCATTACAATCACAAAAGACAATTTCACAGATCGTAAACGATACAAAAACGAAGTATTTACTCTTTCTAACCGGGACACAACAGGTTACATTCGAAACCGGAGCATTCGAGAAGTTGATCGAGACTGCGGAATCGACGAAAGCTGGAATAGTTTATTCTGATTTTTATGATGAAGGCGGGCATGAAAGAGTATTGCATCCACTGAATGATTACCAACTGGGAAGTATCCGCGATAACTTTGATTTCGGATACGTAATGATTTTCTCGACAGAGGCTGTTCGAGCGGTGCTGCAGAAATATGGTGAAATACAGGCTGTGGACTATGCCGGCCTTTATGATCTTCGGTTGAAGGCTTCCATTGACTATCCCGTATATCATTTTTCTGTGCCTCTTTATTCAGTGGCTACACGGGGAAAGCCTTCCGGTGATACCCAGCTTTTTGATTACGTTGATCCACGAAATACGGATGTACAGAAAGAGATGGAAACAGTTTTCACCAGCTATTTGAAAAAGATCGGGGCATACATATCTCATGAATCATTGAGAAAGACAGGGCATGAAAAGGAATCCTTTCCAGTCGAAGCGTCGGTTGTCATTCCTGTCAAAAACCGCTGTGGCACAATACGCGACGCAGTGGAGAGTGCGCTTTCGCAGAAAGCAAACTTTTCTTTTAATGTGATTGTCGTTGATAATCATTCGACAGATGGAACAACAGGCATACTCTCTGAGCTTTCCAGGGGACACCCCTCATTAAAACACGTTGTTCCCATGAGAACAGATCTGGGCATAGGCGGGTGCTGGAACGAGGCTATCAATTCAAAATACTGCGGCCGTTATGCAGTCCAGCTCGACTCGGACGATCTTTACAGCGGGCCTGATGTTCTCCAACGGATGATCGATGTACTCCGCAATGGAAAATACGCTCTGGTGATTGGCTCCTATACGATTGTAAACGAGAATTTAGAGGTAATTCCCCCAGGCCTCATTGATCACCATGAATGGACAGATGAAAACGGACACAACAATGCGCTGCGTATAAATGGTCTTGGAGCGCCGAGAGCATTTAATACAAATATTATCCGCAAAATTGGATTCCCCAACGTGAGTTATGGAGAAGATTATGCGGCAGCGCTCAGAATCTGCCGCGAGTTCAGGATTGGCAGGATTTACGAGAGTCTCTACCTCTGCAGGCGGTGGGAAGGAAATACTGATGCTGTCTTGACGATTGAAGAAAAGAATCGAAATGATGCGTTCAAAGACTCGGTCCGTACTCAAGAAATTCTTGCCCGCCAAGAGATCAATAGAGGAGTTGACCCGTGAACCGTGGATCCCTTGACCCCTTGGCCCCTGCTTTTCTCAGCCAAAAAACGTTTGCCAGATTCGATGGCAGCGAACGATCCTCGAACCTCTCCGGACACTGCCTTTCGCTCCTTTCAGAACAAAGGAAATCGTGGCAGGAACTCAAAAATACGTATGAATCCTTGAAGACGGTGAGAACAAAGAGCCTTTCTCTGAGTGGTTTCTCCGTGTTGCTTTATTACAACCCGGGAAGAATATTGAGTGCCACTGCTGCTGTTAGAAGGGAAGAGGTTAAGGACCGGCCTTGTTTTTTATGTCGGCATAACCTACCACACGAGCAAAAGTGGATACTCTATCGCAATGAATACAGGATTCTCTGTAACCCAAGACCAGTTTTAGAGCGTCACTTCACCATTACACATATCGAGCATCGTCCTCAGGCAATCTCAGAGAATTTTGATACCCTACTCAACATCATGGCAGATCTTGGCCATGGTTGGATAACCCTTTATAATGGCCCCAGGTGTGGAGCTTCTGCTCCTGATCATCTCCATTTTCAGACCCTCCCCACAGGCTACATGCCTATTGAGTACGAAATTTATGAAAAGGGAAGGCTCGTGTTGGTTACCAGGATTGACGATGTTTCTATTTTCATGGCAAATGATCTTGGACGGGAAATCTTGCTGCTCAAAGGAGATAATCAGGCCTCTTTAACTCACGCATTTTCAACCGTGCTCGCGACCTTCAAGAGGACGATTTGTTCTTACGATGAGCCCATGATGAATATTGCTGGTTTCTACGATGCTGGATCTTGGCATATCGCTCTATTTCCTCGACAAAAACACCGTCCAGATGTTTTTTACAGGGAGGGCGATGAACGGATTATTGTCAGCCCAGGAGTGGTTGAGATGGCCGGCATCTTGGTTACGCCAATGGAAGCAGATTTCGAGCGACTGAATGCTACAACCGTAGAAGCTATTTACCGGGAAGTTTCGATAGATAGCCATACGTTCGCCAATATCATTAACAACGTGAAGGAAGTGGGGAGGAATCATTAGGCTTTGCCAGGTGAGTGCTCGCGTAAAGCTTTCTAAGAATTACGCACGCCCCACAGAGGACCACGCTTTACGCGTTGGTGAATACGTTTATAATTCGCGCAGCGTGTGTATGATTAGTGCCACGGGCCTGCCTGTGGGAATCTACCCGATTCCCGGGGAACGAGAAAGACTGTTTGTGTTCAGGTTTTTTGGCTGAGTGATCTTTCAACCATGTATTGGCTCTGTGCTTGATGCGGCGAGAAAGATGCAGGGAGCGTATCCATTTCATGCATACTGGTAGGCCTTTTGGATATTTTTTGGATGAACGCAGTCTCGCTGATCAGTGCTTTTTTTCGAAAGAGACTACAGAAAACGAAAATAAAATGCACTTAATTCGTTGAGCAGAGAGCGCGAAAATAATGTATAATAAAAATAATTTTTCGAATTACCGAATCATTGCATAAAAGAACACGAGGTTGAAATGAAAACGGTAGCTCTCCTGACTGTATCGAATGTTTTTATGACTGTGGCATGGTATGGCCATCTTAAGTATAAGGATTCATCTCTGTGGAAGGTGGTTTTGATTAGCTGGTCTATAGCATTTTTGGAATATTGTTTTCAGGTTCCTGCAAACCGCATCGGTCACAACCAATTCTCTGCAGCGCAATTGAAAATAATTCAGGAAGTGATAACGTTAATTGTATTTGCAGTGTTCTCGATTTTCTACTTAAAAGAAGGTCTGCGATGGAACTATGTCGTTGCCTTTCTGATGATCATTGGAGCGGTCTTCTTCATGTTCAAAGACTGACGAGGAAAGATATGACTCGATAGAAAGAGTTTCACTACTCGTACTCCTTCGGCACTGCGCAAATCATCACAAAAGGTGAAGAATCAGATGTGTTTTTATATTGGTGTTTCTCCCCGGGGAGGATAAGGACAAAATCACCTTTCTTAATATGCTTTTTTTCTCCTGTCGACATTACGACTACACCTTCACCCTCAATAATATAGTTGAGATGCTCAAATGCATGGGTATGATACGGCGTATGGCCGTTAGGTTCAATAGTAAACACCCGAAAGGAAAATGTTGGTGAACCATCCTGGCTTGATATGGGAAGCTGTTTTTTTACTTTGAGTGCCCCTTCCATGGTTACCTCTGTCTTTACTATGCTTTCAAGATTGATAATTTTCATAAAAACCTCCCCATACAAGACGTGTACTCCTCCTGCAAACTGCCCTGAAATTATACATGAAAGCAGTGCAAAGAGGTGATGGATATCTTAACAGAATTCGAAATATTTCTGCCACACAATTATCGGTGTATAGGATACGCGATCTTTGCAGCAAGCCCAAGGAATTGTTATACTATAGAGCCTCACCGTGATTTAAGACATGTTCCCGATTGTGCGAAAATTCATTAAAACCTTTGTAAAAATAGGACTTTTTCGATATGAAGAGAGCGAGAAACAAAGAGGAAAATCGGTGAAAGCACGACTCTTCCTGTCTTTTGCCGCAATATCTCTCCTTTTCTTTTTATCAATTGCTGACGCTGCTCAACCTCCACTACCAGTTGATAAAAATAAACATGTGCTTGTCATAAATTCCTATCACAGAGGATACCTTTGGACAGATAACACTCTTGCAGGGATTGAATCAATTCTGAAAGATGGAAAAAGGAATATTGAGCTTCATATTGAATTTATGGACAGCATGAGGGTAGTTGATAAAAACCATTTCCACAGGCTTTTTCTGTACTACCGCTCAAAGTTCACTGGTATAAAGTTTGACCTTATCATTGTTTCAGATAATGATGCTTTCAATTTCGTCCTGAGATATAGAGATACTTTGTTTCCCAAGATACCGATTGTTTTTTGCGGGGTGAATGCTTTAAATGAAATGCTTCGGCAGAACGTGCCTCTTTTAACAGGAGTGGTGGAAGATTATGATATCAAAGCAACACTTGACATTGCACTAAAATTCCACCCAAATAAAAAAGAAATTATTGCTGTTAATAATGGGACGCCTCTTGGTGCTGTTAAAAAACAGCTTTTCAACGATGCGCTCGAAGCTACCGGAAAAAATCTCATAGCCACGATTATAGATGACCCTGTTCTCGAAGACTTTGAAAAGTTGCTCAAAGACAAGGGTAAAGAAGTTATTGTTATACTCCTTGGATTGTTCAAAGAGAAGAGTGGTGCCATGGTGCCTATCGAGGTGAGCACCCCAATCCTTGCACGATATGATGTGCCTTTATATGGATTAATTGAATATTACCTTGATTATGGAATCATTGGCGGTAAGCTGATAAGCGGTTATCATCAGGGAGCGCGTGCAGCTCAGATGGGACTTAAAGTTCTCCAAGGCGAGCCGATTGAATCGGTGCCAATTGAACGGAAAAGCCCAAATATTTATATGTTTGATTACAACCAGATGGTGAAGTTTGGCATTACTCAGGACGTATTACCTGAAGGAAGTGTCGTCATAAATAAACCAAAAGCAGTTCCCCAACAAGACAATACAATGGTCTGGAGTGTGATCGCAGTTTTATTCAGCCTTGCTATGGCTGGAGTCTTTTTGGTGCTGTATATCCGATCCCGAAGAAGGGCAGAAGAATTCATCGAAAAACTATCTGTGGAACAGGAGAAAAAGATTGAGGCACGCACTGAGGAGTTGAAGAAATCTGATACGGATCTCAGGCAAAAAATTGCTGACATGAAGCAGACCGAAGCTGCCCTTACCGAGAGCTATCAGAAGTATTTGGCATTCTTTCAACATTCCCCCAATCCTGTCTTTGTCATTGATGACGATTTTCGCTTCTGCGAGTGGAATAAAAAAACACTTGATTTGTTTGAATGTGCACTCGATGAGATTCGTACTATTGATGCCCGTCGTCTTATTCCGGAAGATTTACTTGTCCAGGTATTCGAAATGCAGGCTCCATCGGAAGAGATGAAAAGTATTGAAGCCCACCTGGAAATACAGGATAAAAGAAAAACACTTTTCCTCAATATTGTTCCCATAGTGCTCTCAGGAAAAAAATTAATTTTTGGGGTAGGACAGGATATAACAGAGCTGAAACAGGAGCAGACAATAGGGAGAGGGCATGAAATGCTCTTGAAAAAAGCTATCAATGTGTTGCAAAGCCCGGTCATGATAGCTGAGAGAGGTGGAACCGTTCAATATGTAAATGAAGGATTTTTAAAAGTTTTCGGGCTTTCCCGGGATGATCTTCCAACAATAGATACGTGGTTGCACAAGGCTTACCCTGACAAAACTCTGAGAGATGTTGTGTCTGCCGCATGGCTCAATATTTCAACGGCCGAGAAAGCTACCGAGGAAAGGACCCAGGTTATCGAAAGCACGATTGTTACAAAGGACGGCTTATCCCTGGAAAAGGAATTGAGGTTCATCTCCGTTCATGATGGAGTGATCATTGTTATCGGCGATATACCAAAAAAGAAACGTACTGACGACCATGTCCCGATATCGAGAAACCAGGAATCAATAGAAACGCTGGCGGCAGGCATAGCACACGATTTTAATAACCTCCTCCTTGTCATCTTAGGTAATATATCCCTTGCTAAAACAAGCTTGGCCCAAGAAGATAAGGCATTAGAACGATTGATCGAGGCTGAACGGGCCTCCATGATGACAAAGGATCTGATCCAGCAGCTTATCACTTTTTCGAAGGGGGGAGAACTCTCCAAACGGGCGATGGTGATTACGGCTCTGGTTATGGACGTAGCGCGATCTACTCTCAGCAACAGTAATATTAGAGGAAAATACATTATGTCGGATGATATTTTCCTGGTAGAAATCGATGAAGGACAGATCAGGCAGGTAATGCATATCATTTTAAGGAATGCAAAAGAAGCTATGCCTCACGGTGGTACTATTACGATATCCTTCGAAAATGTGAGGATCAGTCGAGAAGATTATTTGCCCTTGAAGGAGGGTGATTATGTGAGGATTTCTTTTCAGGATGAAGGAACAGGGATTAAAAAAGAACATCTTGATCGGATTTTCGACCCATACTTCACAACAAAAGATGCTGGCAGCCAGAAGGGAGTTGGTCTTGGACTGGCAATTGCTTATTCTATCATCAAAAAACACAATGGACATATTGCAGTTGAATCAAACATTGGTGGAGGAACAATCTTTCATATATATCTGCCGGCCTTCAGCAATGAAGCAGTCTCTGACAAAGAGTTTGTGGGAACATCAAGCGAAATGCCCAAAAAGAAGGGAAAAATTCTGGTAATGGACGATGCAAAATCTGTCCGGGATGTTACGGGAGCAATGCTAACTTTTATAGGATATGATGTGGAATTTGCTCGGGAGGGAAGAGAGGCGATCGCTCTGTATCGGGCCGCAAAAGAGTCTCATCAGCCCTTCGATGCAGTTATTCTTGATTTAACCGTCCAGGGAGGTATGGGCGGTAAAGAAGCCGTTCAAATCCTCATTGCAGAAGATCCTCAAATAAAGGCAATTATATCAAGCGGATTTTTGGGTGATCCCATTATTTCTAACTATCAAGAATACGGTTTTAAAAAAGCCATATTGAAGCCTTACAAGATGGAGGAATTGGAAGAAGTTCTCGAAAGGCTCATTCGCAACAACGAATAATATTATAGAATCGTTGGATTGATTATTTCTGTATCATGGCCTCCGCCTTCATCCATATTTTTCCATGATGACCATATTTTCCGCGAACTTGAAAACATTTTTGACAGGTTGTTATACTGCTTTTAAATATGTGTTCAACATGTGACGAGGTCACGCCTTGCATTCCATGAAAGATTTTTTGATGTTCCATCAAAGGAGTAACAGTCTATATTCATCACAGGAATTGAAGAGGAGTATGTAGCACCGTGCCGTCAGAAAAAGACAATAATAATTATGCCTCGTCTGCCTGGAGTCCCCTCTACCGTCCATTTTTTCGGGCTCTTTGGATTGCCAATCTCGTGTCATTGACTGGAACATGGATGCATGAAGTAGGAACGGCATGGCTCATGACTTCACTCACTATGTCGCCTTTCACTGTGTCCCTGATACAGACAGCCACTACCTTGCCAATCTTTTTTGTTGCTCTCCCTGCTGGAGCTCTCGCGGATATTGTGGACCGGAAAAGGCTTCTGCTTTTTACCCAAATGTGGATGCTTTTGGTAGCTCTTTGTTTAGGAATCACAACCCTTGCTGGTTATGTATCACCGCCCGTGCTTTTATTTTTTGTTTTTATATTAAGCCTTGGAGCAGCTATCAACGGCCCTGCATGGCAGGCCATTATTCCTGAATTAGTTTCGAGGGAGGAGATGCCATCGGCGGTGACATTAGGCTCGGTAGGCTTCAATATAGCTCGTGCAATTGGCCCTGCGCTCGGCGGATTTGTCGTTTCTCTCGTTGGGCCCGGATTCACATTCCTTCTCAATGCAATTTCGTTCTGTGGTGTTGTTATTGTCCTTACACGTTGGCATCGAGTCCCCCAAGAGAGTACCCTTCCTACAGAACGTCTTATCGGAGCTATGCGAACGGGATTACGATATGTTCGTAATGCCCCTCGGGTGCAGGCAGTTCTTGTCCACACTCTCGTTTTCTCGGTTTTTACATGTGCTCTCTGGGCTTTTCTTCCAATTGTTGCCCGGGAGCATCTTCACGTAAACTCCTTGGGCTATGGAATGCTTCTTGGTTTCTTTGGGAGTGGGGCTCTTTTGGGAGCCTATTTAATACCAAGAATTAAATCGAAATTTTCTCTCAACAATATTGTGGTAGGGACCACAATGCTGATGGCATTCACGATTGCTGGCTTAGCAACAGTTCGAAGCTTTATAATGGTCTTGGCTATCATGACGGCAGGGGGCATAGCATGGCTGATCCTCATCTCTGTTTTTAGTATTGCAGTCCAGGCAGTAATTCCTTCGTGGGTGAGGGGTCGGGTACTATCGGTTTTTATGCTTGTCTTCTTCGGCGGTTTCGCTGGAGGTAGTATGCTTTGGGGATTTCTTGCCGTTATGATAGGAATTCCTTTTACCCTTGGTGGAGTGTCAATCCTTCTATTAATAGCCATTGTCCTTATCCAGAAATATAAACTTCCAACCGGTGAAGACCTTGACCTAACACCTGTTCAACAGCTTCCTTCATATCTGGATGCAAAGGGCATAACAAATGAAGAGCGCCCGGTTCTTGTTGTTATTGAAAGGAAAATAGAGTATGGGCACGAAGACAAATTTCTCGAGGCAGTACGCCCTCTGAAAATGCTGAGACTTCGTGATGGTGCGATTCGATGGAATCTCTTTAGAGATATTACAGATCCAAGCCATTTTATAGAGTCCTTTATTGTTGAATCATGGATAGAATACCTCAGACAGCACGAACGCTTCACGGTTTCTGATCGGGAAATTGAGGGGCGGGTCGATGCTTTCAGTGCCCATGATGCACCGCCCGAGACACACCACTATATTGCCGAACAGATTGTTAAAGGAGAAGCAGAGTTCATCAAATGATGAATATCAGTTTTTTTCGCAATTTTTTAAAAGCATATGCCCCATCGTTTGCTTTACGTGATGGATTAACAGATATGAAAAAAGAAAGGCTTTGTGGGACAAATTTCGTTTACTCGATACGGACTCTATTAACGATAATTATTTAAATTCATTTGAAAATATGGATACTGGTTACGGCCGGGATGAAGAACTCTTTCATTACTATGACTGCCTCCTAGAGGGATGGATGTATTGTGGGATAAAAAGGTGTCTATAATCTTTATCAGGCCTGCCAGATATACTTTCGATTATCTCGAAAAATCAGAATCTTACACCTTTTTTTGTCCTACTATCTTTTACTAATACCATGCAACGTTTTTTAATATGGCCATGTGTTCACTTCAGAGATTGATTAATCGAGAACCTTCACCCCTCTTTCTCGCAAATATGTTTTAACCTGTTTTATGCTGAACGTACGAAAATGGAAGACTGATGCGGCCAACAGGATTTGTGCACCGCCCTTTGTGACTCCTTCATAAAAATGTTCCAGCGTCCCAGCGCCACCTGATGCAACAACAGGAATGGTTACAGAATCAGAGACAGCTTTGGTAAATTCAAGGTCATACCCGGCGAGCGTTCCATCGCCATCCATGCTGGTTGGGAGAATAATGCCGGCACCGAGATCCTGGCACATAGTTGCCCATTTAATTGCATCCTTTCCTACTGGTTTTGTTCCTCCAGACACTACAAGCTCAAAACCCGAAGGCAAGGCCGGGTTTCTCCGCGCATCTATGGCGATAGTTATCCTTTCTGAACCAAATCGATCCGCTGCCTCTTTTACTATATTTGGGTTATTCACGGCCGCACTGTTTATTGAAACCTTTTTTGCCCCTGCTTCAAGTACAAGCTGAATATCTTCAAGGCTGTTTATACCTCCTCCAACCGTGAGAGGGATGGTAATTACCGAAGAAACCTGTTTAACCCAATCAAGTCTCGTCTTCCTGTTTTCAAGGGTCGCAGCGATATCAAGCATGGCGAGTTCATCAGCACCTTCCTTTTGATAGAAAACTGCATTTTCAACAGGGTCACCTGCTTCACGCAAATCAACAAAATGTACACCTTTTACGACTTTGCCGTTTTTCATATCGAGGCAAGGCATAATCTTTACCGTATCCATATTTCCTCCTTTGGAAAAACAATCACGAGTCAATATTATGAGACGGCAAATGTTGATAAGTCAAGACAATAACAAAATCTGAATAGCCAACATGATCGTTCTACGTGACTCATATCATTGACCTTCACCTACTTGATTTGTATAAATCAGGCAGTGTTGACTATATTTGAAGATGATTATTTCAGTCAGAAAAAAAAATACTTAAGGAGAGAAATAGAAAGGGCGATAATACAGGCATAGAGGACCTATTTATGGATAAAATTTGTATTGTACGAAGAAGAATCCAAATCCCTACTTTCCCTGATAAATCTACTTTCTGCAGCGAAAAAGGCAGTGAGAAAACAAATGAATTGACAGGTGCCTATGCATGTTTATCAAATGAAAACGGTAAGCAACATATTTCTCCATTCAGGGGAGTAGTAAGGGACGAAGATAATGTTCTTAGGATTCAACTCACACCAGAGCAGTGCAAGGTCGTCCATTCAAACGGAAGCATAAACCATTTTTTTGGACGAATTCTCGGTGGCATAGACCTTGATCTGGAGCGCTATGAAGATGGACAGATTGTATTCAATCTCCACTTAAAGCACGTGCAGAGAGCAGATATGCTCGACTCGAAAGGCGTATGTCAGATGCTGCAAATCAGCAGGAGTTTTCTTTCGAAATTGGTTAGAACCAAACAAATCAAAAGCTATAAAATGGGAAGGTTACGACGCTTCTTGCTGGAAGACATTCTTGATTATTTGACCCAGAGTGAAATACTCCAAATAGGAATACAACAGATCCCAAGCAAGACCAAAAAAGTTCTCACGGAAGAACAACTTGGCAAACAGACGATGAATTGAGAAAAGGAGCACGGCATGTATTTTGAGTATTGGGGACTTAAAAAACCACCCTTTGACAATGTTCCTGACCCGTCGATGTATGTGGCATCACACACATCTGTTGAGAATACAATTGCCGAAACGCTGTTTGCAATTGAGGAAGGAAATGAATGTATTGCAGTTATAGTTGGAGATGTTGGCCTTGGCAAGACAATGTCGCTGAGAATGGTGATCGATTCCCTTGAGCCATCAAAATATAAAATTGCCTTTATCACAAACCCAGATATACCCTTTATTCAGCTCTTACGAGAAATCATTGGACAGCTTACCGGTCAACAATGTGAAGAGAAAAGAAAAGTGGATCTTTTGGAGATATTTAATAGACTCCTCTTCCAAACAGCTGATGAAGGAAAAAAAGTTTTGATTTTTATTGATGAAGCGAACGCCATGTCGCCAGCGAACCTTGAGAGCTTGAGGCTTCTTACAAACATGCAGGACGATAGCAGAAATCTCTTCACCATCGTTCTTGCTGGGCAGATTGAATTGGCGCGGAGGCTTGAGCACCCACGAAGGGCGAACCTTTTCCAAAGAATTGGGACATATTGCAATATTGAAAGAATTGCGTCAGAAGAACTTGTGAGAACCTATGTTGAAACGCGGCTTGCCCTTGCAGGAGCATCAAAAAAGATATTTACAGATGATGCTATTCATGCAATCTGGATTTATTCAGAAAATGGGGTGCCGCGCCTTATTAATAAAATTTGTAAGCTTTGTATGAAGGCAGGAGAAACAAATGCTCTCCAGGAGATTAATGGAGATATTGTCACGCAAATTTCTGAACGTTTTCAGAAATTGACTGGCCCTGCAATGCCTAAGAGAAAGCCGAGATCAAGGTCGAGCGAAGAGAACAACTTCGAAGAATCCGAAGAACCGATGCTTGAAGAACGAGAAGTTGTGGAAGCTCAGAAAGTGGAACAAAATGTTCCGATGATGAAAGAGCAAATTGTGAATGCGGAATCGAAACCTTCGCCTTTACCTTCTCCACCTGAAACAGAGCCATCTGAAGGCATGGAAGAGGGAGAAGAGGTTAGTATTGGCAAGTATGGAATTAATATCAACATTCCTCCTCACATTATGGAACAGGCCCAATCATTTACAGAAGAGCATCGTTCAAAGCTGGCAGGCGTTCTTGCTGCCCAGACGATGCAAAAACATCCACAGTTAACAGGATCGGTTGATATAGACCCTGTTACGATATGGAGTGACATTCGTGAATGTATCCTTCTTAGACTAAAGCAAGAGCCAGAAAAAGCCTTTATGCAGGGATAAGCAGTTTCATCTTCGATCTGAATTTTTCCATTGAAAACGTTAAAGAACGAATTATTAGTGATTGTCCGGGATTGTTTTTTACTTCACGAGCCCTGCAAGAAGCCTTTCAGCACCTTTGTTCTGAGGATTAACAGAGAGGACAAAGTTAAGCCTGCGAATTATGTCCTGCCTCATTTCTTCGCTGAGTTCTTTTTGGTGTTGCAAAAGTTGTATCCTTGCAAGATTATAATTTGTCTCCGCTTTATACGGATTAAGGGATTGAGCGCGTTTGTATATTGCTTCTGCACGCCCATAGTCATTCATATCTTCGTAAATGGAGCCCAGGTTATTCCACGCTGAAATATCGTCAGCATCCAATACAAGCGCTCGTTTATAACATACAATTGCATCTTTGTATTGTCCTTCTTGGGCAAAAAGATTACCCAGATTAAAAAGTGCTTTTAAGTGGTAAGGGTTAATTTCAAGTGTTGCTTGGTACTCCTCCATTGCCTCATCGAACATATCGTGCTGGTCATAAAGAACGGCTAAACAGAAATGCGGAGCAACCTCATTTGGCTCGGCTTCGATTGCTTTTTTATATTGGAGAACTGCGCTATGGTAGTTTCCTTCAAGATCATCAATATGAGCAATATTAATCATTGCTTCAACATTCCGTGGATCGAGTTCGAGTGTGCGTTCATACATCTTTTTTGCACTGCCAAATCTTTCCATTTTTTCATAAACGTAACCAAGGTTGTTGTACGTTTCTGGTTTAGTTGATTCCAGTTCTGCCACTCGTTGGAAGCAGAGCAGGGCCTCTTCATACTCTTCTTTGCGAAGATATATGAAACCTAAGTTCACATAAGCATCGGTATAGGTATTATCGATTTTTATGCTTTCTTTATATGCAGTTATTGCATTCTCAACTTGTGTTGGGTCGCTATCGTACCAACATCCCTTGATAAACCATGCTTTTGCAGATTTCCTCTTGTCTTTTTTAAGCCATTGCATTTTGTGCAATACCAACCATAAAATTATAATTCAATAAAAACATATTTTCGAAAAAGGACAACCTTGCTTCCCAAATAAGAGAATACTTAATCAGATGTATGATACATATATCGTCGCGAGCACAACTTGGCGTCATGATAGATACTGCCATCATACACCATAGTCACTTAAAAAACATTGGAGGGACAGAATGAATTCCAGATTGTTTCATCGCATCCTCATACAGTTTAAATTTTAATTCAAGTTCTGATTTCAAATTAACTGGCATATTCATATTTTTTGAAAATTCCTTCTTCAGATGAGAAAGGGTCAAGTTGAAACAATCTGCAATACCTGTAGCAAATTGGTTAAGCTCGACTTCTTGGTCCAATACAATTTCTCCTTTTCGGTAGTCAAATTGCTCTGTAAAGGGATCAAGGAAAGGATATTCATCTGATTTTTCAATGAGAGCCCTTTTAAAAGCCCTGAGGAAGATTCCCTCCTGTGAGAAACCGTCAACGAACTTTTCAACTTTTACAATAATTTCCTGTAATGCTTTCAAAACCTGTTTGTGGCTATCCCAATTAATTTGCTTATTCCTTTCGTTGTTTTCTTCAGCCCGTTCCTCTGTATCCTCTACCACTATTGGGTCATGGCTGGAATCCTCTTCAATCTTTTGTACATGAGTCTTATTGTTTTCTAAAGCAGGCTCAGGTTTAATTACGCTTTTATCTTCTCCAGGAGAAACATTGGGACTCAAACTCCTGTAAACATTAAAAATTGCTCCTTGGCGGATTACATCATCCAAGAAGGTTGGGATAGCCTCTGGTTCAGACAAAGATTGATTTTCGAGTTCAGATGGGAGATAAAGATCTGCCAACTCTCCATCTTTCAAAAAGAGAGTTCCCAGGGATTGGTTCTTTTTTGAAAAAACTTCAATGTAGCCAGTATGGTGTTCGTTGCGTAACTTCTGGATGAATTTATCTAATTTGACAAAATCGGTAGTTAATCCCTTAAAAACAATTTCTGAATTAAATCTGATCACGATTTCGTCAATTTGATTGGGTGATAATTTATATATATTTAAGATGCCAATTTCTTTACTTGCAAGGTTAATGAGTTCATGTACCGTCTCTTTGCCAAATGTTGGTGATTGACCAGGATCAGATTCCATAGCAGCACCGCGTACCTGTCCTTTTGCGATAAAAAAAGCACCAAGGCCTTTGGGAAGTACTACCTCAATGATACCGCTAAACCCATTTGATGCGAAAGTTTCCAATAAATCTGGTACATCGGTGTACTCTGTTGACAGATTTTGATGAATAACATCTCCTCTTGGGTATATCATGGTATTTCCCCTGAATGAATTCTTGTCAAGGCATTTCAGTTATTACCAGCGGTTGATTTACTATTTTCTCTTCTCCTCTGTAGACGCTCAATTGCGGCCTTGACACTTGTCTGCATCCTTTCAATAGATTCTGCCAGTATGGCTACCTCCCCTTTGGCTTTAACCTTGATTGTAGTTTTTAAATCACCCATACTGATTTTGTCTGCAACATCTGACAAATACCGGATGGGCTTTATGATCGAGTAAGAATAGAGGTAAATTACAACGAGTAGGATAAGGAGATCGATGAGAACAATAATATAGAAAACCCTGAACCGATTAATATACTGACCGGAATACGATTTTTCAATGTGCGACATTTTTGCAACAATATTTTTCGCCGGTTTCGAGAATTCATCGATGTATGTTGTTGCGGCAACAATCAAATTAGTTCCCTGAACAGGGATATTAACCATGAATTTTGGACGTATTGATCCATCAGCATCCTTCCAGTCGTAATAACCTGAGGCGGGTCCTGTTAGCCCGGCATCGATGATCTTCACAAAATCAGGAAGTTTTGTCGCAAGTTGATGAAGGTCAGTTCCAACAATCTGTGGATTTACATGGAAATAATTAATTCCCCGTTTATCATGAACGGCAGTGTATCCTGTTTCCCCAACTTTTTGGACCGCAATTTCCTTGAGCTTTGGATTCTTAGAAAGTGCAGCCAATGAAGCTTTTGGTTGGGATTTTACAAAAATCTCAATTTGCCTTGCAACGTCTTGAGCCTTTTCTTGAATAATTCTCTCACCCAGCTTATTCAGAGAGGTTGTAGATTCCTTTACGGCTGCAGCACTGAGCTCAGATAGACTCCCGAATCCAATATCTTTTATACTTTTGAATTGAAATGGACCAATATTTATACTGAGAAAAAGAATGGCGCTAATAATTAAAAAAGCCAGCAGGATTGGAATGAAGATTCCTGTAATAAGCCGGGGCAATAAGCCCATCCCGCCTTTTTTCTCATTTGCCATTTGAATCCTCCTGCTTATAGTTTTGCCTTATTTTCATTGATAATGGTTTTATGCACCGCCTTGGTAAATTCGGCCTTCTTCGACATATCAGGGATCTCAGCAACAATTGACTCAAGGAATTTATCAACCATTTCCTGCGGAAAAGATTCTTTTGACTCACCTATCTCTGCAACAATATCATCAATAATAATTGGGGCTATAGGACCCATAAGTTTCTTTAACTCATTTTCCACAAAAGGAAAAAAGTTACCATTAACGATTTTTTTCTGAACTGGTTTTTGCTCCTCAAGGATCTCTCCTGTCCGTTCCAGGAGGCCAGCCTGAACCATTTGAAATATCGTCTTTGACGTCTTGAAAATATCCCAATGGAGTGAGGCAGCGATGTCGGAGACACGCTTTGACCCATCGCAAAGGGCCAAAACTTTCCATTGATCTCCAGAGATACTTCTGTCCTCTGAACCATCTTGCATGGCAATATGAAACATGACTCCCGGGGAAGGGACGGATTCTCGAATTTTTTTCCACTCTTCTTCTCGATTTGCCCAAAGTGTCAGAAGGTGGTCTGTTGATTCGTTCACTGTTCTCTCTTGAGTCGTTACTTCCCAGTCGAAAGAGACCCGGCCCACTCGCCACTCCATAATGGAGAGGATTGCTTCTTCACCTTTGTTGTAGTTTGTCAACGCGTGAATGATCTGGCCTGCTTCTATGTGAATCTCGCCATACTCTCTTCCCTTTACCGAGATCATTCCAGATTTTTTTCCATCCAGAAGCGGTTTAACAAGGTCAAATAGCCTTGTCTCTGATAATTCACCAATGAAGTAGCTGGGCATAGCCATCTCCTCATGAAAATATTGTAAACCGAATGCTGTTTTTTTGTGTTTTTAGCAAGATTTTTTTCTGTTTACAATCTCTATATCTTTTAATATTTGATTGCTGATGATTTCTTGATAAAGCATCGCCATTCATATTGGTTCCTTCTAAAGTATTATCGAAAAATGCTGTATTTACTTAACGATGTTTGAGCTGTTCTTCGGCCCTACTTTCCATGGCGAAAAGAGGGGCATGGTTAGAGCCGAAACCTGGTGGGGTACGTCTTAAAATAGGCTGGATTGCAGGATGCCTTTTGAATTTTTTATCCAGAAATTTTTTTACATATATCCTATCCCAACCGCGGGGATGAGAGAAATCTGCATATAAGGACAAATCGCCATCGTAGAAATCTTTTGTACAAAGCCGATTAGCTTCAGTGCTTGTAATGGGGAGATTAAAAACAGAAACATTGAGAAAATCAATATAAGGGCTGTGCCGCGCCACGAACTCAAGTGTTTCCTCTGCTTCCCTCTCAGTTTCCCAGGGAGTGCCAAACAGGAGATAAACATACGTAGAGATACCAGCCATCTTCAAAGACTTCAGTGCATCTGATGACTCAGCAAGACTGTTTCCTTTCTTCATGGCATCAAGAATCTCTTGGCTACCCGACTCAAGCCCTAACTTAAGCATCACGCATCCTGAACGTTTGAGCGCATGACAGAAATCTGAACGGGTAAGGTGGTTGGTAAGTCGTGCAAAACCGTACCAAGAAACGCCAAGTGGGTTGGAGCAAAGTTCTTCCATGAATGCAGGGCTGATAGCGTTATCCACCAGATGGATGAGTGTAGGATTAACCCCCAAAGATAAGGCGCGAATTTCTTGTATGATGGTTTCTTTGGGCATTTGAGAATACGCGCTTCCTTCAGCATTCTCAGGGCAGAAAGCGCATTTACTCCAATAGCAGCCTCTTGATGAACTGTAGGGAAGAACAGGACCAGGGGCAAAGTATTCGTTAAGGGGAAACGTATGAAAGGAAGGGTAGTATTGTTTGTTCTCTTGGATGGGACTACAACCAAGTATAGAAATAAGCTGGTGTTCTCCTGGACCTGAAACTGCATGATCTATAATCCCTCGGAATTGGTTTTTCCAAGCTTTGATTCTCATCCATGAAGTTACAAGGCTACCACCGAGTACAATTTTTACATCTGGCATATTGTTTTTAATAAATCCAATGATTGCGAAGGCATTTAATGCCTGGCTTAGGTAATTAAGCGAAAGACCAACAAAATTTGCACCGGTTTTTTCAAGAACTGTCTGTATTCGGTGGCTAAAATAAGGGTAGAAAGGGTTTTTTTCATACTCTTCGAAGGCTTTAAGAAGATCGTTGCTCCTCATGGGGGAAAGGCTCATGTGCTGGTAATCAGAAAAAGATAAACGTTTCACCTGAACACCTCCATGGACCTGGAAGAGGTGGTGTAAATCTGCTACTGCCCTCTTATAGCGGTCTATAGATTTGTAACCTCTCCACGATCTTAACATGCTAATGTTTTTTGTGAGGTTATTCCGCGATCTCGAAGTCCATGTATCTGACAGTGTGGTTTGGACGGAAAGAAGAGCGAGAAGGCATTCAAGGTTTAAGTCAAGGACAGAGTGTTTTATTCTATGGCTTGATAATGCGCCTGAAAGCTTTGCAATACCAGCAGGCGGTTCTGAAGGCTTTACAACAGGGGGATGGATAAAAAGCACTATTCTATTTCCTCCACGTCATTATTATAAATGATAGAACGGGCACAAAGTATACATAAACCAATCCTAGCCCCTAATCCGCTAAAGACGTTCATATGTTCACTGGTGCCATGATACCATATTTGATCATACTATATTAACAGAGCATTTTTTCTTTTAACCTCATAAAAAGGGTATATACTTTCCAATTCCAATCGTTTGACCTTTATGATACCTTGTATATATTGTTCAACTATGAGAGGCGCTGATGTCTGAAAATATGATTCCTCTCCATAAACTCAATATATTTAAGGAGAAAATTGGAATTGGAGCAACCGACTTAGCAGCATTATCGTCATTTCGCCATCTGTTTCTTGAAAGAAAGGAAGAATTCGGTAATTATTTCTATGATGTCTTTGTGGGCATACCAGCCACAAAAATGATCCTGGAGGGTGAAAAAACCCCCGGAGTTTTGAAAAAAACATGGGCAACATGGTTTGAGGCCTTCTTCACAGGTGATTTTGATGATGCATTTCTCGGCTGGCTTTGGAGAATTGGCATGAGGCATGTTGAGGTAAACTTAGATCAAAGATTCTCGAATCTTGGTTTTGCAGTTATTCGTCAGTTCTGTCATGGTATTGTACTGAAAGAGGTGCCTCATGAGCAAAAGGGACCTATTCTTTCTATAATTGATAAACTCATTGATCTGTGCGTTCTCGTTGAAACAAGTGCATACATCGAGAATACAACAAACTGCGATATTGAGGTAATGCGTGAAATGGCTGATAGGGTTAGAAACCCGGCCATGGTTATTGGGTGGAACATAAAGAAGCTTCAAGGCAGGGTAAGTGCCGATACAAAAGAATACAAAATATATGAAATGCTGATGGAGGAAAACCAGAGGTTAGAACGGATGGTGAAAGATATCAAAGTTTACATGGATCTTTTTCAGGCTGAACCGAATACTACACGCGTAAATTTTCGAGACATCATAAATGAGGCGATAAAAAAACTGGAAGAAGAGGGAACAAGGAGGGGCGCGAAGATAGACATCTCTGTTCGACAAGACATCACGGTCTTGAAAGGAGACAGACAAGAACTGTACCATCTCTTTTATTATCTCCTCCAGAACAGCATGGAAGCAGCTGGAACGGACAACCCAAGAATAACGATTACATCAGAAATAGATCCAGACTCTCCCTACTTTGTTAGAATTGAGATCTTCAATACGGGCGAGCCACCCAAGGAGAACGTGGAACATTTGTTCTCCCCATTTTTTTCAACCAAACTCAAGGGAACTGGGTTTGGGCTTCCCATTGCTCAGGTTGTAGTAAGAAAACATCTTGGGCGATTAGAAATTAGACCTTTACCTGGGAAAGGCACGCGTGTTACCGTAAGCTTGCCAAGAGCTCCATTATGATTCGACGCAAAACAATGTAAAACGGTAAACGTGAAAAGGCAGAAACGAAAACAAAAACTCAACGCATAGAAAAATTTATTATTTTATATACTGGCTCGAATTCATAATCTTCACGTTAATAAAAGCATCTTCATCCAGGTACTCATCGTATGTCATTTCTTTAGCTACCATACTGCTTCCACAGTTTGGGCAGAAATTCTCCGGCACTTCTCCATCAAAGAAGGCATAACCGCAGAGATTACATATATACTCATCGGGAATTTTCACGTCATTTCCTCCTTGTCTTTCTGAAGTAAGAGGCTTCACAAACGGACTTCGCGGAAAGGATACAATTAATGTCAAACACACAACTATCTTGTTGTTGTACAAATGATTTATATTTGATGTCTGCCATGTTGTCAGATTGACAGACAAGATGTTTTCCATAAAACATTTATTAAGATTACTATAGCATGAATTAATAAAAAATGCACGTATCAAAGGTATAGAATTATGAAACAATTGTCATAAAACATTTTCAAAAGAACTCGCCAAGAATAATCTCAAAATTCTTCTTTATTGATTTACTTCCCATAACCATCTCTCCATGTCCTGGAATAAGATACTCAATACGGAGCTTGGATACCTGCCTTATGCTTCCCGCCAGGATTTCCATGTCCCCTCCTGGTAAGTCCGTCCTTCCAACTCCCATGTAAAAGACCGTGTCCCCTGAGACAAGGAGCTTTTCCTTCTCCCAATAAAGACAGACTGATCCCGGAGAATGACCAGGGGTTGGTATGACCTGAAACGTTTTGTCTCCCAGGGTTACCTTCCCTTCTTTGAGAAAAAGTTTAAAAGGTTTTTTCGGTGTTTGGCATCCTGACATGAGAAAAAGTTCTTTTCCCTCTTCTTGGAGATATGCATGTTCCTCCTTGCTTATAGCTCTCAGAACGCTGCTGTCAAAATGGTCTAACGCCTCGATATGGTCTGGATGACCATGGGTACATATGATGAGTTTGATGGCGTCTGGGGATTTCCCGTCTCTCGCCATGCCTTCCACAATATTGTTAAAAAGATGTGAGTGGCCTGGATCAATTAATGTTGGAACCGGACCATCAATGAAGATTGTGTTACAGTTGTTTTCCTGGTAGGATGTCCATGGATAGACGTAAAAATCTTTCAAAAGCCTCATCGCTTCTCCCATATTTTGTATTGTTCAAAACCTTGATCGGTTCGTCTCACTTCATGACGGCTAAGAGAACCATTATTCATTTCTATTGTAATCATGGATGCCGTATTTTTTCCATAAAAAGAGATAATATTTGCAACGATCGCAATAATGTCTCGTTCTGGTTTGCCTTTTATAATGCCAAGTGGTCCTGAAAAGCCCACGGGAGAGACGAGTATGTATGGGGGGGCCCACAACGAATGTAATCTCTCATTCTCTTCCTTATTTTTCCCCAAGATTAGTTTTGTGTCCTTGTTTATTCGAAAGTGCCTGCCTGTATGGAGCAAATTGATATCGAGCATAGTAAAATCTGTGTCGTAGAAAAAAAGATCCCGTAACCTCATCGAATATATTGAATCGCAGAGCAGGCAACCGCCACCGGGATCGCCAAATGCTGAGAGCTTGTATTTTTCAACAAGATTGAATTGAGCTGTCCTCCCTCTGCCAGCAATGTCTAAAAGCAATTGGCGGTCAACAATTCCCTCAAGCTCTGGTTTTGATGGGGCAAAGTGTTTTGCAGATAAAGGCCTGAGAATGAGTGATGTGAGGCCACTTTCCTTTTCAATAAGATCTATGGTGGGTCTTCGCTGAGACATGGGCCTCTGGCCGAGAACCTCACCGGTAATGACAAAACTTGCATCCTCTTCGGTCATTATCTCCTTTGTTTTCCGAAGCATAAATATCCTGCAATCAATACAGGGGTTCATATGTTTTCCGTATCCGTGCTTCGGATGTCTTATTACATCTAAGTACTCAGTTCCCTTTTCTTTCAGGATGAGACGAATTCCAAGTTCTTTGGCTGTTCTCACTGCCTGGAGACCTTCAGATCTCTCCTTCCTGCTCGAAAAGGGAGATGTGAAAGTGAGTCCTACGACTTCGAGTCCTTGGTTAAGGATCAATTTAGTTGCAACGGCGCTGTCAAGCCCGCCTGAAATGAGAGAAATTGCTTTTTTGTTCATGGAATTTGAAGGAGACCAGGCCTATCCATCTACTCGTTATGTATACTCAAGTATCCGTTCCTCAAGAGTATTCATCTGAATGCCTGCATCAAGCGATGGCAGAGGTTCTACAGGGTTAGTGAGAAGAAACCTTGCTGTGAGTATCCATTCCTTGAGTGTTGAAGCGATCGTTACAGCCTTAGAATAACTTGATATGGGGAAGGTGGGTATTTCCTTGCCATTCACGGTAATGGTTCCTGATTTTAGCTGTGCATAATTTACCTCGCCAAGACTTCTCGGTTCCCTGTTAGGATAGTCGTTCCCATAATCAACAACCTGAGCCCAGAAATCCTCATCACTTCTGGAAGTAAAATAGGCCATCTCTTCATCTATGATGGGAATTGGTATGCCAATTCCTACGAACATGGTTGCCCCATACCCGATAAAGCTGGCGCCTTTTATAAACTCTGCGCTCATTTGCTTTGCATTTCCTATCACAGCAAGCGTGCCAGCGCCAGCCCGAGGGATTCCTTCCGGACTTCTCGGTACATTTGGATTATGCTGAGTACCATACCATGCAACATATCCGATGCCGCCGCCCAGGAATAAACGCGTTCCTATGCCTATTGTCTTGTATTTAGGGTCATTTAAAAGTGGCGAGAGTTGCCCGGCGCTACAGTAATTTGCATTGTTCATACGAGGCTTGAGAACACCCATATAGGTGTGGATGACCCTGTCGGTTGCATTCACGGCAACATTATAATTCTGATAGCCGTTCCGTGGATTATAGAGGTATGCTTCATTCACATTTGTTTTATTGATGAATGTTTCTATCTTTTTTCTCGGATAGCAATCGGTTCCATATGCCGTAGCTACAAGATTGATATTCTTGCCGCTTATAAAGTCCTCGATCACATGACCCCCACCGTATTTGAAAGCTCCAGGGTATACAGTGTTTCTTGGGTCATCATCGGGCGATGCTGTGGCGCCTATGTAAAGATCGACAGCCGCAATACCGCAATATGCCGGCACGTCATTCAGATAACACTTTCCTCCACCAATTTTGATCCGCGGTTTTGAGTGGCCTATATTGATGAACATGCCGCTGCTGCACATAGGGCCAAAGGTCCCAGTGGTAACTACATCTACATATTCTGATGCTTTTTTTGTCCCTTTTTCTTTTGTTATCCCAATCATTTCCTCAGCAGTGACAACTACTACCTTTCCTTTTTTTATTTTTTCATTGATTTCCTCAATTGTTTTCAAGAACGCCTCCTTCGCCTCACGGTCTTATTTCTCAGAGTTTTAATCTCTCATGTAGGGCTGAAACAGCTCTGTCGAAAGATATCTATCGCCAAGACTGGGAATAATGACGATAATCATTTTATTTTTGAACTCAGCCTCTTTTGCTATCTCCAGGGCTGCCCACATTGCTGCACCAGATGATATTCCACAGAAAATACCTTCTTCACGGACCATTCTTCGCGCTGTATGGAAGGCATTATCATTGCTAACGGTAACAATTCTATCAATAATCTTTTTGTTCAGCACATCAGGCACAAAACCGGCGCCAATACCCTGAATCTTATGAGCCCCTGGCTGTCCCCCCGAAAGCACCGGTGAAGCTTCAGGCTCCACGGCAATTGCTCGAAAAGACGGTTTTCTTACCTTCAGAACCTCACTGACCCCCGTGATGGTCCCGCCTGTGCCAACACCGGCGACAACAGCGTCAACACGTCCATCAGTGTCCCGCCATATTTCCTCTGCAGTTGAATTCCTATGCGCTTCAGGGTTTGCAGCATTTTTAAATTGCTGGAGCATAATGGCCTTTTGATTCTCTTGTATAATCTCCTCAGCTTTATCGATGGCGCCCTTCATTCCCAGAGCGCCCGGAGTGAGGACGAGTTCGGCTCCAAATGCCCGAAGCATGGCCTTGCGTTCTGCGCTCATCGTCTCGGGCATTGTCAGGATTAGCTTATACCCTTTTACAGCGCAAACAAAGGCGAGGGCGATTCCTGTATTGCCGCTTGTTGGCTCGATGAGGACCGAGTCCTTCTGGAGAATCCCTGCTTTTTCTGCCGCCTCGATCATACTGACGCCAATCCTGTCCTTCACGCTTCCGCACGGGTTAAAATACTCAAGTTTTGCCACGATTGTGGCATCAACTCCCCTTGCGAGCCTGTTGATCTTCACCAGAGGAGTGTTTCCTACAAGTTGAGTTACGTTTTCCGCTATTTTCATTGTCTTATCCAGCCAATATTATACATTAGTTTTCTCCTTAAAGATAAGGGTTTTTGAAAACATGTCTGGTTTATTCTCCCATAGATGGCCAATCGACAAAGTTCATAAGACTCAAGTGCTGACCGTGTTCGATAGGTTTGCTTTTATTTTTCCCATGATTCGCTTTTTGCCACGAGAAAGAATATGATGCCCAAGATTATTGTTGCGCCGATGAGCAGGCTGAATGAAAGAGGGTCTTTTGCTTCAACGCTTGCTACGAACAGTTTTCTTATGAAGGCTACCAGAGCTAATTCGATAAATATTCGGACATGGAATTTTCCACCTCGAAGCACATCGACCTGGGTATGAAGGAGTTCGATCATCATCCATAGAATAAGCAATGACCCGAGTGCCTTTATGACGCCATTGTGAAGATCACTTGTGAGGGCATAATATATGTCGGACACGAGAAGGGCGACGACGCCCACCGCCATGGTCAAGAGACCAGTAAGGAGAATAAGATTAAGGCCGTGCATGATGCGCTCAGACCACTTGATCATCAGCGATTCGGCTTTGTATGACAAAAAAACCTTTTTCAGTTCGGCTTCACGGTAAGAACTGGTAAGGATGTCCAGGTTAATATCAAGGGCCTTGTTTAAAGTTTCGAGAAGCTCTTTTTGTCGATTTCCATCAACCACGGTGTTTATCATCTGGCGCATACAAAAGGTTCGAATAAAATTCATGGATGTATTGACGTAATGGCCTTTCAGGCCTATCCTGACGTGGACCTGACCAATCCTTTGGAGACGAGCGAGATAGAGGTTGTTATACGGTCTGAGAAAAAGATCATTGAACCAGGAGATTATTGTCTCCCGGCGCTTTTTTATGGCTTCTTCAGTTTTAAAAAATGAAGTGGAGTAAGGGTCTTCAAGGAGAAAATCATAGAATTCATCTGCCAGATTGTCTGAAAAAGGAAGAAGTATCTTGGCGAGTTCTTTGAGATTCTCTTCATCCTGGGTGCCAAAGCCGTAATGCCTGCGAATCTCATCCATGCTTTCCATGATAACCCCCTTCCAAAATCATTAAACATTATTATCTTTCAAAAAGATTTTTTCTGCAAATATTTCGGCAAAATTGTGACTAAATGGGAATACCGGTTCTGAACGAATGTGCTTACTTATTCTTTTCAGGGGATTGGGTCACTGTATTGGTAGAGTCGATTGGAATTGTTTTTTGATCCCATCTTACCAGACCCTTTTCGGGAAATATGGCTAATAGGTGATAGCCAGGAGTGATGTTTAATATGATCGTGAGAGGTTGAGCGTTGCCTTTCTGAAGCGTAATAGTATATTTACGTGCATCCAGTTGCAGGGAGTCAAGGGATCCCGTATAGGTATCGGACCCTTGCACGCTCTCTTGATGATGCAACCTCGCCGCAAGGTTGCCGTTGATATATATCTTTCCGTCAGCAGTCATGATCGTCTGTACAAGGTTTCCAACATATTTCCCGTCTATATAAACATGAGCATCGGATAACTCTTTGCTCTCGATCGTAATGGTAAGTTTTGCTGATTCCTGTTTATTACATCCCACAGCAAAGATTGTTGCTGTTCCATAAAGGATAATGAAAATACCTATAAAAAATCGGACATTCACCATATCTGTCATGCATATTATCGTACAAAGTCACAGAGAAAAAAGCTTTTTCATGTAAGAAAGTTCTGATTTGCTCGAGATGTTCAACTGAAAGCTGACTTTAGATCACTTTTATCCCAAACGTTATCTCGGCCTCTGATCTGCGTCCATAGATGGGCTTGCAACATGGATGCTTTTCCTGCGAGGCTCTTTCCAAACCAATCTTGATAAGCGCTTCACCTGAGATTCTCGAAAAACCTTCCCTCACGAGCTGGACACCATCAAGAGAAGAGAGAAAATGCTCACACATCCTGACTCCCGTTCCAAAACACAGGCACGGTGTTTTCAGTGTATGAGCAATTTCTGCAGGCTTCAATGCATGATAGCCTGAGAGACACTGGATGGTTCCGTGGTAAGCACGATATAGCGCGGTGAAGACTTCCCCCTTTTTCGCATCGAGAAGGGGGCAGAGGAAGTAACCATGAAGAAAAGAGAATGGAGAAACGAGCACATCAAGGGTGGGGACACCGATGAGAGGAATTTTCCTCCCAGACGCAAGTCCTTTGCAGAAAGCAAGCCCCACACGAATTCCGGTAAATGAACCTGGACCAACAGTCGTGATAATAAGGGATAGATCTTCAACGTTATAGCCATAATCTGCGAGTAAGTGAAGAACGTTACCGGGGATGCTTTGCGACGCTGGTCTCTGAGATTTGCTATGCCGCTCCTCTAAAAGTATTTCCTCATGGGCAAGGGCAATATTGAGAAAATCCAGCGAATTGTCAAGGGCAAGAACAAGCCTATTTTGCATTGAAAAATTTGCTCAGTCCGAAGAATCTATCAAAGTCGTTATAAAAGGCGAAAACCATGATTGCGATGAGGATTGCAAGGCCAACTTTTTGTGCATTTTCAATCCATCTTTGGGAAATCTTACGACGAATTGCAACTTCAATGAGGCTAAAAATAATATGACCGCCGTCAAGAATGGGGATTGGCAGAAGGTTGATTATCGCGAGGCTTAGGCTTATATATGCCACAAAAAACGCAAAAGACCCTGTCCCTTGTTTGGCGGTTATCCCCGCAGCTTGGAATATTGATAATGGTCCGCCAACATTCTTTCGTGACATTTTTCCGGTAATAATCTTCCAGAGTGCAAGTACGGTATCTTCACCAACACTATAGGTGTATCGAGGGGTAAGAAAGATGGCCTGCAATATGGTACGTGCCTGAATGCCAGGAGACTTTTCTGCCTCGATGCCAATCACTCGTCTGCGCACGATATCGCCAGCGGAATTTGTTGTTTCGATTTCTTTGGGGGTGACTGAAAACTCAAGGAGTTTCCCTTCTCGTTTCACTTCTATTCGCAGTGGCTTATCAATAGATTTTGCCATGAACTGCTGAACTTCTGCAAAATATGCGACCTTTTGTCCATTGACGGCAGTGATGACATCACCGGGAAGTATACCAACTTCAGCGGCTGGGAAATCTTTGATGACGCCTGAGACTTTTGCTGATGGCCCTGATGGGGAAGCGGGAAGCATGGCACCACTTGATAACATGACAAAAAAGATGAGCCCTGCACAGAGGATATTGAAGAATGGACCGAAGAACACAATGAGGATTTTAACGTATGTCGGTTTGTTTGAATACGATCTGTGAGCCTCTTCTGCACGTATCTCTTCTTCCGTCCCTTCCCCTAACAGTTTTACATAACCACCTAACGGAAAGACGGAAAGAGCGTATTCTGTTTCACCCCATGTGCGCTTCCAAAGTTTTTTGCCAAAACCAAGGGAAAAGGTGATGACCTTCACATCTGTTAATTTAGCCATGAAAAAATGGCCTAACTCATGAACGAAGATTAATAAACCAAGCGCTATGATTCCAGGAACGATATTAAATAAAAGATTATTCATAATTCTTTCGTATCTTCTCCTCTGTGAACTGTGTTGCCCATTGGTGGATTTCCAAAACTTCTTTGATATCTTCTATGATCGCTGAACCATGGTGATGCTCAAGTGTCTTTTCAATTAAAACGGGTATTTCTGTAAACTTTATTTTTCCATCGATAAAAGCATGAGCTGCTACTTCATTTGCTGCATTCATGGCAATTACGGTGCTATCCCCTTTAGCAAGTGCTTCAAGGGCTATTTTCAGCGATGGGAACCGGTCCGTATCTGGCGGATAAAAGGTTAACGTGAATATCTTGTCAATAGTGAGAGCGCCAAAGGAAAGAGGTCTTCTTTTTTCTTCATTCAAGGCATACGAAATGGGAATTCTCATATCAGGATAGGCAAGGTAAGCAATGAATGAATTATCAACATACTCAACAATCCCGTGGATGATACTTTCAGGGTGAATCAAAACCTGAATCTGGGCTGGGTCAATGTCGAAAAGCCACCGTGCCTCGATCACCTCAAGGCCTTTATTCATAAGGGTTGCTGAATCAAGGGTTATCTTGGCACCCATTTTCCATGTTGGATGCTTTAGGGCATCCCGGGGTTTCACGACGTTCAGTTTTGCTTTTTTATAGTTTCTGAAAGGGCCGCCTGACGCGGTAATAATAAGCCTTTTCAGATCCCCCTGACCAGATACCTTCATGATCTGATACAAAGCCGAATGTTCACTATCGACCGGTATAAGCGAACCATTTCTCTGCTTAAGGAGATTCCTTACGATTCTTCCTGCCATAACCATGCTCTCTTTATTGGCAAGAGCAACTGTTTTATCATTTTCTAAAGCCTCAATGGTAGGCTCGAGACCAATACTGCCAGGCATGGCATTCATAACAATATCAGCATCCATTCCAATCAAGTCCTTTATGCCCTTCATCCCTGAAAACAGACTATTTTTTGAGAATTGAACCTGCTTCCGCCATTGTTTGTCAAAAAGGCACACATATTTTGGCTTGAATTTCTGAATCTGTTCATTCAAGAGTTGAATGTTGTCCTTACAGGCAAGCCCCAATACTTCAAAAGAGTCGTTCTGTTCGCCTATGATGTCGAGGGTGGCCCTCCCAATAGATCCAGTAGAGCCAAGGATAAGAATTTTCTTTTTCATACTCTGATACCTGTAAGAAATTTAATGCCGGTAAAATAATGATAAAGAAAAGGTGCTGTAAAAATCAGGCTGTCGATGCGGTCAAGCATGCCACCGTGCCCAGGCAGGAGCGAAGAAGAGTCTTTCACGTCGCATATCCTCTTGCCTGTAGATTCGAATATGTCTCCAATTTGTCCAAGTATGCCAATAAGAGCACCTATGATCGCTGCCTCAATAATCCCGGTTCCCATGAACCTGCTGGAAAGGGCCATAATGATCATGGGACCAATTATTGCCCCCAACAATCCTACGTATGTTTTTTTTGGGCTGATACGTGGAACAAGGAGCTTCTTCCCGAAATTTTTTCCAAGAAAATATGCGGCCATGTCGCTTGACCAAAGGGAGAGAATCAGAAGAAGAGGAAAGATGGTATTCACATCCTTTAAAAGGTAGAGATAAAAGAGTGGGAGTACAATAAAGATTTCACTGAGGAGCATAACAGAGACGCCACGAATTATATCTCGGTTCACGTTTTCTTTTTTAATACTTTCTCGTTGCAGAAATTGGGTAACAAGAAAAATAACTGGAGAGAAAAGCAACCACATGAGAAAAATATGGATTGACTGCGTGTAGAGAGGCACGAAGCCAAGGATAGATAAAAAGAGAATGAGATATCGCTCTGCGATTCCTGACATGGTTATGAGTTCAAAAATGGAGAGAAGGGCGACAAGTGATAGAAAAACAAAAAACCATTTGACGGGCAGAATGTAAAAAAGTACAACAATAATTGGTGCAAGACAGAGGGTAGTCAATACCCTTTGTTTAGTATCGCTCAATCAATATTCCTCAACCCGGCCAAATCGCCGTTCACGTTTTGTAAATTCTTTGAGAGCTGAAAGATAATGTTTTTTTCTGAAGTCCGGCCAAAGCACTTTTGTGACAAAAATCTCCGTGTAAGCCGTCTGCCAAAGCAAAAAGTTACTAAGGCGCATTTCTCCGCTTGTTCGTATCAGGAAATCAGGATCAGGGGTTGTGCCAGTATACAGATATCTTTTGAAGACGTCTTCATTAATTTTTTTTACTGACCCTTTCTTTACATCTTCGAATAATAAGACAATTGCACGGAGAATTTCATATCTGCCGCTGTAGCTCAGCGCAAGGTTAAGAAGCAGATCCTTGTTTCTTGCTGTTTTTTCCATAACTGAGAACATTTTTTTCTGGAGCTTTTTTGGGAAATCCTTCATCTCTCCAATCATTTTGAACCGTATACCTTTTTCAAGCATACGAGGAAGCTCTTTATCAAGATAGATCCCAAGAAGCTCCATGAGCTTTTCAACCTCTTCCCTGGGTCGAATCCAATTTTCCTTGGAAAAGGCATATAGAGTGAGGTAGGGAATTCCTAATTCCCGGGTTGTGGTTACTATGTCACGTACAGATTCAATGCCGACGATATGTCCTTCAACTCTTGGAAGATTTCGAGCTCTTGCCCACCTTCCATTCCCATCCATAATAATGGCCACATGGCGGGGAAGTTTCTCATTATCAAGAGAACGCATAATATAGATTAAATTTCGAGGATTTCCCTCTCCTTTTCTGAATATGTCTTATCTGCCATTTCGATGAACTTATCGGTGATTTTTTGCACATCCTCTTGTTGCTTAAAGGCATCATCTTTTGAGAGAAGTTTATCTTTTTCCATTTTCTTCAGCTTATCATTTGTCTCTCTTCTTATATTTCGCATGGAAACTTTTGTATTTTCCAGCATTTTGCCACCGAGTTTTGTTAGCTCTTTTCTTCTCTCCTCTGTCAGTTTTGGAAATGAGAGGCGGATAGTTTTACCATCTGATGCCGGATTAACGCCCAGATCAGATTTTTGGATTGCCTTTTCAATCTCTCCCACAACAGAGGTATCCCAGGGCTGAATAGTAATGGTGCGGCTGTCAGGGACGGCGATGGTGGCAACCTGGTTTAATGGGGTAGGCTGATTATAATAAACTACCTTAATGTCTTCGAGAAGGGAAACCGATGCCACACCGGTTCGTAATCTTGAAAGATCCTTTTTTAAAGCTGCCAATGACTTCTTTAGTTTATCCTCAAGCTCGTCAATGATTTCATTTTTCATGCTCATCACCTCACTAACGTCCCAATACGTTTTCCCTGGACGATTTTTTTCATGTTGTCTTTTCCGAATAAATTAAACACAATTATTGGAAGATTATTTTCCATGCACAGTGTGATTGCCGTTAAGTCCATTATACCGAGATGTTTATTGATTACATCTATGTAAGAAATTGTTGGAAAAAAGCGGGCATTTTTATTGGTTTTCGGATCACAGTCATAAATACCATCAACTTTGGTAGCCTTCAAAAGGGCATCTGCACCGATTTCAACGGCCCTGAGGGCCGCCGCGGTGTCGGTAGTGAAATAGGGATTACCAGTTCCACACGCGAAGATTACCACTCTTCTCTCGATGAGATGTTGAATGGCCATCCTACGATCGTATGGCTCAGCAACCTTTTCTATGGTAAGTGCAGACTGAATACAGACTGGTACTCCAATCTTCTCAAGTCTTTCTTGAAGCGTTAGGGCGTTCAATAAGGTGGCAACCATACCCATATAATCAGCAGTGGCCCTCTCCATGCCTTGTTTCTCAGCTTTCATGCCTCTGAAGATGTTCCCTCCGCCAACAACAAGACCAATTTGTACGTCAAGGTCTCTAATTTTCTTAATCTGATGACACACATCGTGAACGGTAGCAGGGTCTATACCATAGCCTTCGCTCCCCATGAGTGCTTCTCCACTTAATTTTAGGAGGATTTTCTTTAACACCATTTTATTCTTCGACGGTTTCTCCAAGCTGGAATCTTACGAAACGATTCACGACAATCTTTTCCCCCATCTTAACGATGAGTTCTTCGAGAAGTTCTTTTACCGTTATATCCTGGTTTTTGATGAAGGGCTGCTCAATGAGGCATACCTCCTGGTAAAACTTCTCCATCTTACCCTCAGCTATTTTGTCGATGATCTTTTCAGGCTTTCCTGACTCAATTGCCTGTTTCCGATAGATATTTTTCTCCTTTTCTTTTGCATCTTCAGGAACATCCTCCCGTTTTACATAGAGTGGATTGGAGGCTGTTATCTGCATCGCAATGTCTTTTGCGAATTCCTGAAACTCTTTTGTATTGGCCACAAAATCAGTTTCGCAATTGACTTCAACCATTGTGCCCACTTTCCCGCCGGTGTGGATATAGGATGCAATCACTCCCTCAGATGCTACCTTTCCCATTCTTTTTTGAAGCTTTGCAAGTCCTTTTTCGCGGAGGTACTCAATTGCCTTTTCCATGTCACCGGCTGCGTGCTTCAGGGCTTCTTTGCAATCCATCAAGCCAACGCCTGTTTTCTCTCTTAGTTTTTTGACAAGTTCGGCTGTTATTTCCATGCTTTCTATCCTCCTTATTCACTTCCCTCGTAATATTCTTCATAGCGTTCTTCAAGGATGCTCTCGTCAATAAAAGGCTTGGGCTCTTCAGCTGGCTCCTCTTTCCCCTGAAATTCTTCAACGTAGAGTGCTTTTCCTTCTAAGACAGCATCAGCAATTTTCATGGTTATCAGTTTTATTGCCCGTATTGCATCATCATTGCCTGGGATAATAAAATCGATATCATCAGGATCGCAATTCGTGTCAACTATACCAACAGTGGGGATACCTAGCTTCTTCGCCTCGCTGACAGCAATATATTCTTTTTTTGGGTCAACAACATAAAGTGCGCCTGGAAGGCGATCCATTCCTTTTATGCCACCAATGTTTCGTTCAAGCTTAACGATTTCCTTATCGATACCAAGAGCTTCCTTTTTGGGCAGGGCTTTGAAGATGTCACTTTCTTTCAATTCTTCATACTTCCTAAGTCTGTCAATGCTCTTTTCAATGGTCTGGAAGTTTGTCATAGTGCCGCCAAGCCACCGTACATTCACATAAAAAGCGCCGGCACGTTTTGCTTCTTCTTGGATTGCCTCCTGGGCTTGTTTCTTGGTTCCAACAAAAAGAATATACTCATTGCGGGATGCAACATCCTTAACAAAGTTGTACGCTTCCTTAAACATTTTGAGAGTTTTTTGAAGATCAATAATGTAGATGCCATTTCGTGCACCAAAAATATACGGTTTCATCTTCGGATTCCACCTTTTTGTTTGGTGCCCAAAATGTACGCCGGCCTCTAAAAGTTGTTTGATGGTAAGATTAGACATTCATTCCTCCTGGTTTTTCTTCCGCTTTTCGCACCTTAACAACAGACAGAAGATCCTGCACCATGTTGTTAATTGAAAAGGCGTGTGAATTTAACTGCCTGTATTAAATATCATATGATTTCAAATATTTCAAGAAAAATCAAGCAGTCCGTAACGCGTGACGGGCGACGAAAAGGAAAAATTCTGCCCGTCCTATATAGTATATCGAGATAATTATAAGTCATGATTCCTTGAGCAAGGTATTGATATCCTGCTGTGTGATCCGAGAGTGTTGAATATAAATCATGTTCTGTGGTATGATCATAAAAAGGAGGCGAGAATGGCTTCGAATACAAAAAAGACTGATTCAATCAGGAAGAGAAAGAGAACGACCCAGGGCAAAAAGAGAAAGAAAGTAATGTCCAAGATGTCAACGCCGACCTTCCCGATTCACCCGGACAAAGCCGAATAACAACACTAGTACCCATGCGGTACGAAATAGGGCCCATACGACCACCAAATGAAGCGTACAGTCTCCTTGTGAGATTTACGCGGAACTGTCCCTGGGGCAAGTGCGCTTTCTGCAGGTCCTACAAGCAGAAACGGTTTGAAAAAAGAAGCGTCACAGAGATCAAAGAAGATATTGACATTATCCGAAAGATACGGGACGGCATTGTTGCCCTGTCATGGGAAAAAGGATTCGGAGGATCGATCAACGACAGCCTGATCGATCTTATCTTTTCGACTCCAGCTTATAACGAATACTTCAAGAGTATTGCAATCTGGCTTTATTTCGGAGGAAAAAACGTCTTTATCCAGGATGCAAATTCTCTTGTAATGAAACCCGTGGATTTTATTGAGGCCCTCACTTACCTGAAACAACAATTTCCTTCTATAGACAGGGTTACATCGTATGCCCGTGCCCGCACAATAGCGAAAAGGCTGACAGTCGATGACCTTATAGAAATGAGGGAGGCTGGATTAACACGGCTCCATATAGGTCTTGAGTCGGGAAGCAACGCCATCCTTAGGTACATGAACAAGGGAGTAACCAAAGAGGAGCATATCGAGTGCGGGAGAAAGGTCAAGGAATCAGGCATTGAATTATCTGAATACGTAGTCCTTGGACTCGGGGGCAAGAAGTGGTGGAAAGAGCACGCCACAGAAACCGCCGATGTATTAAACAGGATTGATCCTGATTTCATTCGTTTCAGAACGCTGAAAGTTTTGCGGGATATGCCCCTTTATGAGAAAGTAGAAAGAGGGGATTTTGTTATTCTCCATGAAGAGGAAATACTCGTGGAAGAGAAATATCTCATTGGGATGCTCGAAGGCATCAATAGCACCATAAAAAGCGATCACATCCTGAATCTCCTTGAAGATGTGGATGGCAAGCTTCCCGAAGATAAGGAGCGTATCCTTGCAGTTATTGACGACTATTTTTCTCTGAATGAAGAGCAGAGACTGGTGTACCGGTTCGGGAGAAGAGCAGGAATGTACCGCAGCATAAATGATTTGCAGGATGAGCTTACCTATTTCCGTATCAAGAAGACAATCAAGGAGATAGAGGAAAAAGAGCCTGGAAGCGTTGAAAAAACACTATCTTTACTTCTAGAGAACTACATCTAAGAATTCCTTTTAAATTCTATCCAGAGATGGAGAAAAACTCTAATAAATTCATTAAAAAATATTTGTTGACATATATCACCGACTGCCTTTATACTTTTTTAGTTACATAATTCGCTTGGATCCGAATGCTGGACCGAGACGGAGGGATACAGGGATTATCAAGCCTTCTGAGCAGTGTTCAGAGGGCTTTTTTTATTGGGGGTTGGGATTGGAAAAGGTAACGGTACCAATATTCAGGGAAAGGAAAGGCAAGGAAAAGCTGACAATGCTTACCGCCTATGATTATGCCTTTGCGAGCATTGTTGACCAGACAGGTATCGACAGCATACTTGTTGGTGATTCCGTTGGAAACACCGTGCTCGGTTACCCAAGCACAATCCCGGTTACTGTTGAAGAGATGATCCACCACACCAAAGCCGTAACCAGAGGAGCGCAGAAAGCCCTCATCATTATCGACATGCCATTCATGTCCTACCACGAAAGCATTGAGCAGGCGAGGAGAAATGCTGGGAGAATGATCAAGGAAACCAGTGCCGATGCGGTGAAGTTAGAAGGTGGGGCGAGGATGAGAGAGGTTATCAGAGCCTTGGTCGATATCGAAATACCCGTCATGGGTCATATCGGACTAACACCCCAGTCAGTAAACAGAATGGGTGGTTACAAGGTGCAGGGCAAGGGAAAGGAAGCAGAGGGTCTTATCCGCGACGCCAAAGCTGTTGAAGAAGCAGGCGCCTTCTCTGTTGTTCTTGAATGTGTTCCAAGAAAGCTTGCAAAAGAGATAACCGAAATGCTCACAATCCCTACAATTGGAATCGGAGCCGGACCAGATTGTGATGGTCAGGTGCTTGTGATCCACGATCTCCTTGGCCTGTTTGGTGGCTTCAGGCCGAAGTTTGTTAAAAAATATCTTAATATGCGTGAACAGATAGATTCTGCTATCAAAAACTATATAGAGGAGGTGAGGGGTGGGGTCTTCCCTGACGATTCCCACTCTTTCCACTAACATGATAAAAACAATCACGACCGTAAAAGAAATGCAGGCCGTATCAAATGAATTAAGAAAGGATAAAAAGATTGGATTTGTCCCAACCATGGGATACCTCCACGAAGGCCACCTTGCACTCGTAAAAAAGGCCCGTGAGCTTGGAGACATTGTTATTGTGAGCATATTTATCAATCCAACCCAATTTGGACCAAATGAGGATCTTGCAAAATACCCTCGTGATTTTGACAGAGATGCAATCTTACTTGAACGGGAAAAAACCGATATTATATTTTTTCCTGATAGTAAAGAGATGTATCCCAAGGGATACTCAACCTATGTCCAGGTACGAGACCTACAAAATCATATGTGCGGCAAGACCAGGACAGGTCATTTTGTTGGTGTTGCAACTGTCGTTACAAAGCTTTTCAACATTGTAAAGCCCCATTTTGCTGTATTTGGACAAAAAGACTATCAACAACTAAAGATAATCGAGCGAATGGTTCAGGATCTTAACATGGATATAGAGATTATTGGATATCCAACTGTACGAGAGCAAGATGGTCTCGCCATGAGTTCACGGAATACCTACTTAAGCCCGGACGAACGCTCACGGGCTTTACTCATTTCGGCAAGCCTTACCGAAGCGGAAAGACTATTCAGAAATGGAACCAGAGATGTCGCTTTAATTCGTCAAGAGGTAGAACGTGTTCTCAAATCGAAAGAAGGTGTTGACATTGAGTATGTCAGTATAACAGATCCTGATACACTCGAAGACATCACGAAGATACACGATAGGGCTCTCGTTGCCATTGCATGCCATGTTGGCAAGACCAGACTTATAGATAATAAGGTTTTAATGGAGGAACACTAAAATGCATAGAAGGATGATGAAATCAAAGATTCACAGGGCCACGGTTACTGATAGTAACCTTCATTACGAGGGAAGTATCACCATTGATGAAAAGCTAATGGAAATGGCAGATATTATTCCATACGAGCAGGTTGACATATACAACGTGACAAGCGGAGAGCGTTTTCATACGTATGCTATAAAGGGAGAGAAAGACTCGGGAGTTATATGTATAAATGGCGCGGCTGCACATAAAGCAAAAAAGGGAGATATCATTATTATTGTTACCTATGCGGACGTTGAAGAGAAAGAGCTTGAATCCTTTAAACCGAAAAAAGTGTATGCAGATGAACTTAACAGGATAAAGTCTGCGACGGGGTGGTCCAATTGGCTCAGCGTTGCGCAATAATATTTATTAACGTTATTCATTTTCAGGAGGTCTTTCTTTAATTTCATTTTTTATCTTCAACTTTTCTTTCACTTTCTGAAGTAATTTTCTGGCCCAGATAAATTCAGTAGCAAGAATTGCGAGTCCGGCCGGTATGAAAATAAATGCTGGTCCTGGCAAGACAACCATCGCGAGTCCAATGATAATCATGGAAAATCCACTGATGATTAAAATAAACCGTTTAGCGCGCTTCAAGGTTTTCATCTGTACTAATGCCTAACTTTTCTTGTGAAAATGTAAGCAGAATTGATATTGAATACAAGCGGAAGAATTCTCACTCAGAATATTAAAAACTTTATTCCGATTAAACCATTAATATTGATTAACGTCTTGTAAGATATACAACGCTGGCATATATTTCATATGTAAGAAATAAATTGGAGTGTGCTGAATGTACGAACAAGGTGTAATAAGGCCTCCAAGTGAGGCAAGCAGCCTTCTTGTTCGAGTAACAAGAAACTGCCCATGGAACCAGTGTATTTTTTGTCCTGCGTATAAAGGTGTAAAATTTTCAAAGCGCACCGTTGATGAAATAAAAGGAGATATTGACCAGATGGCTACTGAATATGGTGGCTATGCATTTGTCCAGTCAGTATTCTTGCAAGATGCAGACAGCTTGCTTTTGTCAACCCATGATCTACTTGAAATACTTCGGTATCTGAAACAGAAATTTCCTGACATTAAGCGGATTACATCATATGCCCGGGCGAAAACGTTAAAACGGAAGACAGTTGAGGAATTGAAGGAATTGAAAGATGCCGGACTAACAAGGATTCATGTTGGAATGGAGAGTGGCTCAGAGAAGGTACTCACAATGATCAAAAAAGGAATTACGCAAACCGACATCGTAGAAGGAGGCAGAAGGGTTGTAGATGCCGGCATTTCCCTGTCCGAATATATCATGCCTGGTATTGGTGGAAAGAATCTGAGCGAGGAACATGCTCGGGAGACAGCAAGACTCTTAAATGCAGTAAAACCCGATTTTATTCGGGTTCGAACTTTTGCGATACATCCTGCATCTCCTATGCAGAAAATGGTTGAGGATGGCACGTTTATTCCAATGACTGACGAAGAGATCGTTGGGGAAATACGGCTCCTTGTCACATGCCTTGAGAAGATGCATAGTTATTTTTCGTGTGCAGATTTTAGCCTCAACCTTCTCATGCAGGTTGATGGATATCTTGATGCAAAAAAAGACTGGATGATTGGAGAACTCGACAGGTACCTTGCGCTTACAGAAACGCAGAAAAAGGCCTATTCTCTCTTACGCCGTTCAACATATATGCAGTACCCAATAGATGTGGTCTATGAAGAGGGGCTTATGAACCAGATAGTGCCTGAGATTGAAAAACTCGAAAAAAGCGGCAAGGATGGGTTCAACAAGTATATACAGCTTCTCATGTCTTATCAACTACCCCAGCCTCAGACCGAAAACTGGTCATAAAAGGTTCTTGCTTGATTGGGCTTTTACAGATCCCGGTAAAGGCCCCGTTTGAAGTCCCGTGCTTCTCGGTATGCCCTGACAAATCGTTCCTGATATCTTACATTCGGCGGGTAGGTCATGATATTAGCATACCCTGCCTTAATTATCTCTTCATTGAGCATTTTACCATCTGATAGGTACGCATATACGAGAAGCCGATTATATTTGTCTCTCTTCTGAACATCGAATTCTATGCCTACTGTATCACCTCTTCTCACCAGGGTTCTCACATACCGTGCGGCTTCTTTCCCCATAGACGTAATAGTTTCAACATCCAGGTTCGATCGCACTGAATCTTTTTTTGCTTTTTTATTAATTTTGCTTTCCGGAGTGTCAATTCCAATCAGCCTTACAGCTTCTTCGTGTCCGTTTATCTCAATACGGAGAGTGTCGCCATCCACAACTTTAACGATAATCGCCTTATTATAAGCATCACCAACTGAAACACAAAGGAGCATGGCAAAAAGGCCAATGAATATGTTTCGAAGCAACCGTAATGACAACATTGTCAGCCTCCCAACAAATAATAGATTCTTGTTTTTAATTATCGATAAAGATTGGGATTGTTTCTGTGATTTTGGTCACAGATGAGATGATGCACGGGATGAATCTTTTTACTCAGTAAACATAGAGCGTTGTTTTGCAGGTGGTGACCGAATCTGTTCGTAACGATCGAGCTATAGAATCATTTCTATCAGGGAAGGGCCCGATTCTGTCAGAATTCTCTCAAGTTGTTTCTTTAGGTCTTCTACTGTGTTGACTGAGTGCGCAGGCACGCCTAGACCGGATGATATGCTAACCCAATCAAGCCGTGGGTTGTCAATGTCTGCGAGTGACAATGCCTTGGGGCCAGGGTTGGTAATACCTGCTCGCTCCAATTCTACTCTTAGGATATTATACCCTCTATTGGAACAGATGAGAGTTTTAACATTCAAGTTTTCTCGGGCTTCTGTCCATAATGCCTGGACAGTGTACATGGCGCTGCCGTCAGCCTGAAAATTGATGATAGGACGGTCCGGATATGCAAGGGCTGCCCCAACAGCGCAGGGCATCCCATACCCGATTGAACCTCCGGCAATAGTTAAAACACAATGCGGCGGCGAATTGTATGTCAGAGGATAATAAGGAATTGCTGAAGTTATGCCTTCATCAATAATAATTGAACCTTCGGGCTGAAGCGCAGCGAGGACTCTGCATGCTTTCTCAGCAGTTAATTTTCCCCTCGGCAACCGTGGTTTAACAGGTTTGGGTCGAGTATGACGGGACCTTTTTCTATGAAGAGTCGTTTTTACGTAATCTCCAAGACATTCAAGAATTTCGATGACATTTTGCCGTTCAGAGCAAAGGGAGAATTTTGTCTGATCCTTTCTCAATAAATAACTATCAATTCCGGGATAACCAAAGAAGGTCACAGGTTCTTGGACATCGACCAGGATAACCGTTTCATATTGATAGAGAAATGCCAGGGCCGGTTCGGGGAAGTATGGAATTCTTGCTACATCAGGCAGACCAGCCCCTCGCTCTACATACCCTGGAAAAGTTTCCGTAAAAAGATCGCACCCTGTTATTGATTGAATATATCCCGCATTTAAAAGCCCTTGGCCTCGAAGAGCTTTTCCTCCCAACATCAGTGCTGCTTTTTTCCCCTCCCGTAAAAGGTTCGCGGCAGTTTCGATGGAAGACACATCAATGGGATCGAATGTATGAGGTTCAGGTAAATGGATAGTGCCTTTTACGTGAGCCCAAAGATGATCGTTTGGTACGATTAGTGTTGCAATTTTTCCTGATAAAGAAACAGTATATGCTTCAGCAAAGTCGGCAGAGAGATTTTCGGCAGATGTATTGATTCTTGTCCAGGCAGAAACGGTTTTTGCAAGTGACTCGACGTTCATAGTAAGAGGGGCATCAGCGGCGATGTGCCATGATGAATGCTGGCCAATGATATTAATCAAAGGTGTGCGAGCCCGACGTGCATTATGAAGGTTCGCAATGCCGTTAGCAAAACCGGGACCAAGATGAAGAATGGTCAGAGCAGGCTTCTCTTGTAAGCGTCCGTATCCGTCTGCTCCACCGGTACACACTCCCTCAAAAAGGGCCAAAACGGGATGTATGCCAGAAACATTCTCAAGGGTGGCAACAAGCGGGAGCTCGGTCGTGCCTGCATTAACAAAGCATACTTCTATGCCTGCATTCATAGCAGTTCGCATTAGGGCTTCAGCACCATTCATGATGGTCAATCCTATCAGAAGTTTTTTTGGTGTGTCAATATGAAATGAAACGGAAAAGGCGAGAAGAGCGAAAAAGGCGGGAAAAGAAGAAAAAAGTGAAAAGTAAGAAGTGGAGAGCAAAGAAGAGGATTAATGTTTCCACGGCATATAAAATACTTCGGGTGTCACTCATCTGAGTCACGCCCTGGATGGGACACTCGTCTATTGTCCGTCTGCTTTTTGTTATGATGTTAATTCTTCCTTCGCTGGTGCCAGTTCGAGCACTTCCCTGATCTTCTTGAGGAGGACGTTGGGAGTGACAGGCTTTGCAACGAAATTCAGCCCTTCCTGGAGAATTCCTCTTTTGTGTATAATATCCTCAGAGTATCCACTCATGAAAAGGGCTTTTATGTCAGGTTTGGTGCGGGAGATTTCTTCATACGCTTCTTTCCCGTCTTTCTTTGGCATAACCGTATCCAAAAGGAGCATGTCAATTTTTTCTTTGTTATTATTGAATTTGGTTATTACATCCTCACCATCACAGGCTTCAATAACCCTATACCCAGCATCCTCAAGGATTTGTCTGGTCAATTGACGTACTTCGATATCGTCTTCAGCCATTAATATGATACCGGTTCCGATACGAAAGGGAACATCCTCTTTTTTGTGTTTATGAGTCATTTGAGCGTCTATAAGGGGAAGATAAATTTCGAACGTTGTTCCTTTATGAAGCCCACTGAAGACTCTGATGAAGCCATTGTGCTGATTGACTATTCCATATACCATAGACAAACCTAGGCCAGTGCCTTTGCCGACTTCTTTTGTTGTAAAAAAGGGTTCAAATATTCTCTCTTTCGTGCTTTCATCCATGCCAACTCCGGTATCAGTGACGGAAATACGAACATAGCGTTCCTTTTTTCCGAAATTATTTTTTCGCACAAATGTTTGATCTAAGGCAACGTGTTCTATGGCGATAGTCAAAGTTCCACCTTCTGGCATGGCATCCCGCGCATTTATGGCAAGATTCATTAAGACCTGTTCTATCTGAACAATATCTGCCAGAATAGTTAATCTGTCTTCGCTTACTGATGTCACCAATTCAATGTCTTCCCCAATAGTTCGTGAAAGAAGTCTGCGTACGTTAACTAATATCTCATTTATGTTGGCAGGTTCGGGATTCAGAACCTGTTTCCTGCTAAAAGCAAGCAGGCTCTGGGTTAGATGGGTTGCTCTCTGTGCTGATGCAAGGATATGTTGAGCATAAACGCGAAGCGGCTCATCATCTCGCATCTTCATGTGAAGAAGACTTCCGTATCCGATTATAGCTGTTAAGATATTGTTAAAGTCATGCGCCACGCCCCCAGCAAGCTGTCCGACGGCTTCCATCTTCTGCGCGTGGAGGAGTTGTGCCTCCAGATTTCTCCTCTCGGTAACATCCCTCAGGTAAACCAGTGATATTGGCTCGCCTGAATACGTAGTTTTCGTGGCAGAGACCTCTATGGTAATCACATCTCCATTTTTTTTAATTCCTTTGAATTCGTATCGCGAAGGAGCTCCGTTATCATCCTGTCTCTTCTTATTGATGTTTCTAACTTTTTCTCTATCATCAGGATGAACAGTAATCGTTACTGGCTGACCGATTATTTCCTCTGCGCTATCATATCCGAATATCTGAACAAATTTCTTGTTTACATAAAGATGGTTGTCTTTTTTTACGATAGCGACTCCGTCATTCGAGTTTTCTATCGACGTTCGATATCGCTCCTCAGATTCTATCAGTTTTTCTTCAAAAACTTTCCTATCCTCTTCGTACCTCTTGCGGAACAGTACATTCGCAAAAATCTCTCCTACAACCTTAAGCACGGAGATTTCGTCTTGAGACCATACCTTTTGCTGCTGAACGCTATCAAGACCAAGAAAACCGATCAATGAACCGCTGCTATACGTAATAGGTACGGTAACAAGCGACTTAATGTTTTCTAAACGAAACTCATTTTTTTCAGAATATGCCTCTTCAGGTAGTTTTTCTATATCTGGTATATGAAGAAAATCAAGCTTCTGTATCTGACTGAAAAACCAGGGCATATCATTTTGCGTGATTCCCTGAAGACGATCGATTTGGGCGGTAGTTCCCTGGGAGCACCACTCATGAGTATTGTCCATGAGGAGACCATCTTCACGGAATTGAAAAAGGTAGCTTCGATCAACTTTGACAAATTGACCAATCATCTTTAGTGCATTCCGAATACCTTCATCAATCTCTCCTGGTGATAAATTGATAAAGCTTGTGGAAACATCAAGGACAAGGTGGAGGAGTCCCGTATAGTAATGTAATGTATTTTCGGCTGCCTTGTGTTCTGTAATATCCAATGCTGTAAAAACCAATCCTTCAGCAGGATCAGATGGATTAACATACCCAGAGCTAAGAAACACATCGATGACCAATCCATCTTTTTTCAACCACCGGGTCTCAACCGATCCAATACCCTGTTTTTGTATTTGTCGATATTTAACATCCCCCACCCATTTAAATTCTTCATCAGTTGGATAGAGGATTCTTGCGCTTTTTCCTCGAAGCTCATCGTGCGAATACCCTGTTATAATTGAGAGATAGTCATTGGTCCATCCCAGAATGCGATCGTGAACGATCCCTATCCCGATGGGGGCGGCGCGAAAAATACTTTTTAACATTGCTTCGCTTTTGCATAATTCTTCTTCGGCCTGTTTATGTTTTGTGATATTTTCATGAGTGCCTTCGTAGTAGATTGTTTTCCCCTTTTCATCTTTAACGGTCCGTGCATTTGTTGAAACCCAAATTTTTTCACCGTCTTTGCGTAGTATTTGATGTATGAAGTTTTCAACCCTTCCGTTTTGTTCAAGGAGTTCCACGAACGCTAAACGTTTTTCAGGGGTTGCATAATGCTGGGTCGAAATATCATGTATTGAAGCAATCATCTCATCAGGGGTAGAAAATCCGCACATTTTTACAAATGCCGGGTTAACACTGATAAATCGTCCCTCAGGCGTGCTCTGGAAGATGCCCTCGGTTGCATTTTCAAATATACTTCGATATTTTTCTTCGCTTATCCTCAGCGCTTCCTCTGTTTCTTGGGCTGCGCGAAATGCTTGACTTTCGTTTATATGCTTCAGCTTTGCCCTGAGCTCAGAGAGCTCCCGTATGAGCTGATCTTTTGATTTTAACCTGTCATCCATTAAATAAAACATTCCCCGGATGTTGCTTTTTTACAAATGCACACTATACCCTCAAAACGTCCTTTCATATTTTGTCGCCGTGTGTATGGATAGCTTTAATATTTGTCGTATAGTCTCGCCATGTCCAGAAAAAGAGAGAAAGTTCTAACAAGGCTTTGACAAGGAGCTACCGTTTTCCTAAATTCTGAACGGTATCAATTTTATTTGGGAAGAAAGCGATCAAAGAACTTATCTGACTCAGAATTGGGTCAAACACTTCATTATGACCTGAAAAAACATCTATACGATAAACTGTCCATCCTCATAGATGACAAGTTTTTTGCCCGAGGCGAGATGGGCTGTTACCATTTTTGGCTCAGTATTGACCAGGTCCCAGTGAAGGGCCGAGTCATTAAAACCCAATTTCTTTTTGAGCGCCTTGGTCATATCGGCCTGGTTGCCGGTATACGAATCAGAATATGAGGATCCCACAGCTATATGGGAATTGCCATGGCTACCACCAAAATTCTCATCAAAAAGGGTATCTGCCATAAAACGGTCAATTCTTGAAAAGCGCTTGTCAGTTAATGAAAACTCTCCAATCCTTGATGCCCCTTTGTCCATGGCAAGCTGTTTTACGGTGAACTCCTCCCCTTCTTCAGCCTCAACCTTGAGAGCAACCCCTTTTTTGAAAGTGAGACGAACCCCCCTCACATAATTGCCACTTCGGAATGAGGGAAGGTTGGCATAGTATGTTCCCTCCGTGCCCCGCCAGTCAGGAGAGAAGAAAATCTCGAAACTCGGGATGTTGTGACCGGAGACGCCAGACCATTTTCTCTTTTCTCCGGGCGTAATGATCAAGTCGATGTTCTTCGATTGTATGTGAAGGGTTTTAATCTTGAGGCTGTTCAGCCATTTCTTAATACCATGCACGTTTTTAAGGATTGACTCCCACTCCTGAACAGGGTTTTCTTTATCAAGGTAGCACGCCTTTATAATCTGAGTTGTGTAATGCCTGATGGTGGTTTTTGCCTGCCTGGAAAGCTCATGGGTAGGAAAGGTGCAGAGTGTCCAGGCGTAGAACCCACTTTCCTCCCTCTTGTCGAGGATGTCCTTGAGCGATTTTCGTGAGACAAGAACCTTCCCGATCCGTGCTGGATCTATATCTTTCAGGTGTGTGAGCGATTCCGGTGCGCGCAAGAATATCCGTCCATTTATGCCTCCATAGAGTTCCTTTTCGCCAGGTGCAATAAATTCGAGTTGTTTGTCGTTTGCCTTTTCAAAGAAACCCTGTTCCATCCCAAAAGTAAGCCCCATACGTTGAATAGGGTGCATTCCCATATCGATAATTTTTCTAAAGAGGACTTCGGCAAGTTGAAGTGCAGGGCGTTCATACTGGATAAGAATAATGTCCCATTTCTTGAATTTTGTTTTCCGGGCGGTGTTCAACCCCCAGAGCAGCACATCTGCGTACTTTTCAAGCTCCGTTGTTGTCAGAATCATAATGCACACCCTCTATCTATTGATCTTTTGTTGAATGTAGTATACCCGACTGTTACCTCGCAGGCAAGTATTTACGCCGTATGAGTTGATAGGTCAGTGAAAAAGTACGATGAGGGCAAAGCCGATGATCATGAGGAGGGTGCCAACAAACCGCTCCTTAATGTTTATCTCCTTGAAGAGAAAGTAGCCATACAAAACACCCATGAGAAGGCTGAGGCGTTTCACTGAAATCATATAGGCAACCTGGGTAAGGCTGATTGCAATCATGTGGGCAAAGATGCTGGTAGCATGACAGAAGCCGGGCAGGATGGATGCCCTGACGGCGTCTTTCCGAGGCCAAACCCTTATTTCTTCACAGTTCTTGAAAAGCGCAAGGGGTGTCATGGCGAGAGAAAGTGCACTGTAATAGAAAATTCCAAAAAAGAGAGGCGATGAATGCTGGATTGCCAATTTTCCCAGGGTTGCAGTTACGCTGTAGATGAGGGCCGCGCCTATCATAAAAAGAGAGCCCCGCTCTTTCCTGATAGCCATGAAAGGAGCAAGAAGACCCTTTTTTGCCTGATCGATATTCAAGGTATACCCTCCAAAGGCAATCATCACCACGCCAATAATGCCAAGCACAGATATAGTTTCCCCCAAGATCAAATAGGGAACAACAATGAGGAAAATGGGCGTCAGGGAGAGAAAGGGGACAGTGAGGCTCAGAGGCGATAGCTTCAGGGCCTTCACGTAAAGGACAGTGGCTGTCACCTCGAGGGGGAGGGCGGCGAAGAATGCCAGAAAAAAAATGCTATCAATTGTTGGTATCGGGATAAATGCAAGGGCTATAAAAAGAAAGGGAAGGGCCCACAGAAGTCGGAGCCAGGCTATCAGATATTCATTATGTGTAATAAGGGCCTTCTTGGTGAGAGCGTCATTCGATGCAGTCATAAATGCGGACAGGAGAGACCACAATAGCCATGGATATATCATGAACGCATTGTAAGACCTTTGATGCCTTTAAGCAATTGAATTATATTAATATTTTATCTACAATATACATTATCTCATGATTGATGAAAATGCAATTTTCGTTTTAAAAAAACGCTATCTCATCAAGGACGCCAACGGTAATCCCATCGAGACCCCTGATGAAATGTTTCAAAGAGTGGCCAATTTTATAGCCAAGGCGGAAGACATTTACAATGGTGAGGAACGGAGCAAGATTGAAGAGTGCTTCTATCATATGCTTCATAACCTTGAGTTTCTCCCGAACTCTCCCACTTTAATGAATGCTGGCAGAGAACTTGGCCAGCTTGCAGCCTGCTTTGTGCTTCCCATCGAAGACTCACTTGACTCCATCTTTGATCAAGTGAAGATGACCGCGAAGATTCATCAATCGGGAGGTGGGACTGGATTTTCCTTTTCGAGATTACGGCCAAAGAATGATGTGGTTGCCTCCTCAATGGGCGTTGCGAGCGGCCCTGTTTCTTTTATGAAAATCTTTAATATGGCCACTGATGTCATTAAACAGGGGGGAACCAGGAGAGGGGCAAACATGGGTATCCTCAGGGTTGACCATCCTGATATAGAAGAGTTTATTACCACCAAGAAAGATCCAGGAGCAATGAACAATTTCAACCTTTCTGTTGCTGTGACTGATGAATTTATGGCTGCCTACGAAAATAATAGGAAATTCTTTCTTATTAACCCCAGAACAAATCAGAAGGTAAAGAAGGCCAATCCCCGAGATTTGCTCTCCATGATCGCCCAAGCGGCATGGGAGTCTGGAGAACCAGGAATGATATTCATTGATACCATCAATCGAGGGAATCCAACTCCTCACATTGGCACTATCGAGGCAACCAACCCATGTGGTGAACAACCGCTTCTCCCCTATGAATCATGTTGTCTGGGATCAATTAATCTTGCAACAATAGTAAGAAATGGTGAAGTCGATTGGAAACGGCTGCGGGAACTGACCCATCTGAGCGTACGGTTTCTCGACAATGTAATTGACATGAACCGATATCCAGCACCGCAAATCGAAGATATTAGCAGGAGAAACAGAAAAATTGGTCTTGGCGTCATGGGTTTTGCCCATATGCTCATCCGGCTTGGGATTGCCTATGATTCTCGGGAAGCCGCACGAACAGCTGAAGAGCTCATGGAGTTCATCCAGACAGAATCAAAAGTCGCATCGAACCTTCTTGCAAAACAACGAGGTACATTCCCAAACTATAAAGGGAGCATATGGGAGACAAAAGGTTTACGGCAAAGAAATGCCACGACTACTACAATTGCACCAACTGGTACCTTGAGTATAATTGCGGGAACTTCAAGCGGAATTGAACCCATTTATGATATCAGATATTCCAGGATTCTTTTCGGAGATATCAAGGTAAATGTAGCTGATCCCCTTTACCAGGAATTCCAGAAAAGGGAAGACGGCCAGGAATACCTGGAAAAGCTTTTTAGAAGAGCTCATGAGATTGCTCCCCCTGATCATCTTGCAATTCAGAGTGCCTTTCAGAAACACGTGGACAATGCAGTTTCCAAGACCATTAATCTCCCTCGTGATGCTACTGCTGAAGAGGTGCTCAATATTTATTTAGAAGCGCACAGGATGGGCCTTAAAGGTGTAACTGCTTTCAGAGATACAAGCAGGGATTTTCAGGTACTCTCGTGCGGAACCCACCAAACCTGTTGAAAGGGCCCACCTTTTTCAAAATCTCCTTGGAAAAACCAGATAAGAAGTGATACCATCATAACACATGAATCAAAGCTTTCACAAAACCATAGGAATAAAAATTGATGTAGATACCTATGAAGGTATGAAAAAAGGGGTACCAACCCTCCTTGATCTTTTCCGCCACTTTAACATTAAGGCAAGTTTTTTTGTGCCCATGGGGAGAGATCATACAGGCTGGACTGTCAAACGAGTTTTTACCAGGAAAGGTTTCTTAAAGAAAGCAAGCAGGGTAGGGGTTATAGAAACATACGGCATCAGAACGCTTCTGCGTGGTATTTTGCTTCCCGGACCCGAAATAGCAAAGAAAAATAAGTGTATTCTCGATGAGATTGTTTCCGAAGGACACGAAGTTGGCATACACGGTTACGATCACGTTTGCTGGCATGACCATGTCAAAGAATGGGACGAAGAGAAAACGTCAGCGATACTGAATCGTGCCTGCAAAGAATATGAAGACCTTCTCGGAGAAAAACCACGTTCGTTTGCCGCGCCCGGATGGATGATAAACGTCCACGCGCTGCGTTTTTTTGAACAAAAGGGTTTCCTTTATTCCAGTGATACGCGAGGTAGTTCACCGTTCTTGCCAATCTTAGGGAATAATGAGTTCAATATACTTCAAATACCGACCACGCTGCCTACGCTTGACGAGATTATAGGCCGTGAAGGATATGAACCGCGGGCACTTGCTCTGTATTTCAGCGGGTTGTTAAGTGAATACCTAAATATCATCACAGTACACACGGAACTTGAAGGAAGGCGATGGTCAAGCTTTCTGACGGATTTTATTCAGTTCACGATCGACAAGGGTTTCACATACATGGGTCTTGCTGATATTGCACGTACAGTATTAGATAATAGTGACATTCCGCGATGCAAAATCCTGTATGGCCATGTAGAGGGAAGGGCGGGCGAGGTTTCATGTCAGAATCTATCCAGCGTTTCCTAACATACGGTGGATAAGGAATGATTGAACAATGGTAGACGCCGTTGCCTTTCTGGTCATTTTGTTCTGGCCTATAATTCCACTCTGGTGGATTCCTGTTCATGGGGCAAATAAGGTCGTGAGAAAGATTGGTCTTCTCATGTATCCGATCATCGGTGTATCATGGATTCTTATTGCATATCCCATATATGTCAATAGAGAGCTTCTCTTAGAATATCGCGTAGATTTTACAATACCCATAAGGGTTGTAGGCATGCTCTGCGTATGCGCCGGATTGTTCCTCCAAGTGTGGACCTTGAAGGTACTGAATATCAAGACAATTACCGGCATCCCAGAGATATTTGAAAGAGTCAAGGCAAGGATGACTATACAGGGTCCTTTTTTGTATGTACGGCACCCTACGTATGTATCTCACACGATATTTCTGCTCGGTATTTTTCTATCAACTGGCATATTAGCGACAGGATGTGTTGCCCTGATTGACTTTTTCATTGTCAACCTAATTATTATCCCCTTGGAAGAAGGCGAACTCCTGCAACGTTTTGGTGACGAATACAGATCGTACATGAAGTCTGTCCCACGATATATACCGAGATTGGTTCGGTAAATTCGAACTTCAGGAAGTTACAATATGACGAATACAGGAAATTCTTCAAAACTGGCTTGACAAGCTGGGTATCTGTGCTATAAATACCGTATGCGTCTGTAAAACAAACTAATAAGGAGGGTATCTATGGCAGGGAGTGTATACAAAATTATCGAGATAGTTGGAACAAGTACAAAATCATGGGAGGATGCTACAAAGTCTGCGTTGGAAACAGCTTCTAAAACACTCGAGGATCTTAGGGTTGCAGAAGTGGTGAAGCAGGACGTAACGGTTGAAAACGGTAAAGTAATCAACTATCGTGTTCGGTTAAATATCTCTTTTAAATATCACACTGAAAAAGGTTTATAAAAGTATAATAAAAAAGGGGACCAAAGTCCCCTTTTTTATTATTAGTACATATCGCCCATTCCACCCATTCCACCGGGAGGCATTCCGGGCATACCTGCACCCTTCTCTTTTGGTTTTTCCGCCACCATTGCGTCTGTGGTGAGCAATAAGGCTGCAACGGAAGAAGCATTTTGAAGGGCTGTCCGTGCGACCTTTGTGGGGTCTATAATACCTGCTTCCATCATGTCATCCACATATTGTTCTTTTGCTGCGTCAAATCCAAAAGCACCTTTACCATTCTTTACCTTTTCCACTACGATTGAACCATCATGTCCTGCATTATTGGCAATCCATCGAATCGGATCTTCAAGCGCTTTTTTGACAATCTTGACACCAAACTGCCTTTCTCCCTCAAGGGTAAGCGTATCAAGCTTTGGTATTGCCCGGATGAATGCCACGCCGCCACCAGGGATAATACCTTCTTCAACAGCTGCCTTTGTTGCGTTGAGTGCATCTTCAACTCTGGCTTTTTTCTCTTTCATCTCAGTCTCGGTTGCAGCTCCGACATTGATAACGGCGACACCACCGACGAGCTTGGCAAGCCTTTCCTGGAGTTTTTCCCGATCATAATCTGATGTTGTTTCATCAATCTGGGTCCTAATCTGTTTGACCCTACCCTCGATGTCCTTCTTTTCGCCAGCTCCGTCAACTATGGTTGTATTATCTTTGTCGATGACAACCCTCTTGGCCTGGCCAAGGTCTTTCAGGCTTATACTCTCAAGTTTTATTCCCAGCTCTTCAGAGATCATCTGTCCACCGGTAAGGATGGCGATATCTTCAAGCATTGCTTTTCTTCGATCACCAAAACCTGGGGCCTTCACGGCGGCGACTTTCAGTGTGCCTCTCAGTTTGTTGACAACTAAAGTTGCAAGGGCTTCCCCTTCAACATCCTCAGCAATGATCAAAAGAGGTTTTCCCATCTTTGCAACCTGTTCAAGGACAGGGAGAAGGTCCTTCATGCTGCTGATCTTCTTTTCATTAATGAGAATCAGGGGTTCTTCCAGAACGGCTTCCATTTTCTCTGGATTTGTAACAAAGTATGGTGAGATATATCCCTTATCAAACTGCATACCCTCTACGATTTCAAGGGATGTTTCCATGCTTTTTGCTTCTTCTACAGTAATTACGCCCTCTTTGCCAACTTTCCCCATTGCTTCAGCAATTATGTTTCCAATCGTCTCATCGTTGTTTGCTGAAATTGTTCCTACCTGAGCTATCTCTTTCTGATCTTTTGTCGGTTTTGAAAGTTTCTTAAGTTCTTCAATGACAACTTCTACTGCTTTTTCGATCCCTCTTTTGAGCTCCATGGGGTTGTGACCGGCAGCTACAAGTTTCGCCCCTTCACGATAAATTGACTGGGCAAGCACTGTCGCGGTTGTGGTTCCGTCACCTGCAACATCGCTTGTTTTGGATGCCACTTCTTTTACCATCTGTGCACCCATGTTTTCGAACTTATCCTCAATTTCAATCTCTTTTGCAACAGTTACGCCATCCTTTGTAACGGTCGGAGAGCCAAAAGATTTCTCCAATATTACATTTCTTCCCTTAGGTCCGAGCGTCACTCTTACTGCATCAGCAAGGGTATTAACTCCCTTTAACAGTGACTCCCTGACTGACTGATCATACTTGATTTCTTTAGCCATCCTATGTTCCTCCTTATCTTAATCTTCTACAATACCAAGGACATCATCTTCCCTAAGGATAAGATGTTCCTCGCCATCAATCTTGATCTCAGTGCCGGAATACTTACCGAAGAGAATCTTATCTCCGACCTTCACCGTCAAAGCAATCTTCTGGCCGTTCTCAAGAACCTTTCCATCACCTACAGCAATAACTTTGCCTTCTTGAGGTTTTTCTTTTGCCGCATCGGGAATAATGATTCCTCCCTTTGTCTTTTCCTCCTCCTCAAGCCTTTTGACGATGATCCTGTCCTGTAATGGTTTAATCTTCATCGTATCACACTCCTTTCAAAAAAAATTAAATTTAGCAATTGTTAAAACAGAATGCTAAAAATACTATAATGATAAGAGGTATTTTTTGTCAAGAGGGGCAAATTAAATTTTTAACAATAAATTTACCCCTTCTTTAAACCATTTTGAAAATTCTTCATTTTCTTTTTTGTTCTTATCTTTGTCGCGGAGTATTGAAGCCATTAAACTACTCTGGTCGATAGTGATGTCATACTCCCTTTGTGCTTGTGAAGAAAGGCGCTCTATCATACCCGAAAGCGCTTCATGATTCCCCTTTTTGCACCCCCAGAGACTCCACCATTTCTTGTAAACATCATCTATCACTTTACTTTTTTTGTCATAGTATCCGGCTAATGTGGGAAGCCATTCCTTGATCCTTTCATGCGACTCAAACAAAATATCTTCAACAAAGGAGTATCGCTCCATGATATCCATTTCAACCCGTATTTTCCGTTGAAAACCATCTACAATGCTTGTTGCCCCGTGTTTTTTTGTATATACCTTACCCTTAAGATTATTCCAGACCTCAATAACTGGATAAACCTCCATACCTTTTTCCGAATAGTTTACAATTTCAATACTATCTATCGCATGTTTCCTCGTTCTTGGGACACCGAACATAAGGAGACCTAAAAGATCAGAGACAACATGAAAAAGGAGAGATCTGTTTTTAGGCCTCTTTGAAGGATACATAAAACATATAAACTCATTGAGTTCGAGAGCTTCGACAAGGTGGTCTTTTTTTGAGTCCATATCCAAATATTTTATTGCATCTATGGCGAGGGTTATAGTGGACATGGAGAGAAGATCGTCTTTGTCCTTGATAAATTCCCAGATATCAAGGATATGCCGCCGTGGAAGCATTACAACCCCTCTTTTCGCAGCTCCTCAATCAACATTTTCTGCTTGTCAGTCAGTTTTTTAGGAATCTCAATCTCCGTTTCTACATAGTGGTCTCCCCTGTTGCCTTTCATGTCGGAAATTCCCAATCCCCGTAACCTCACTTTTTTAGCCCCAGGAGGAATCTTAACCACCTTTGGGCCATCTATAGTAGAAACCTCGACTGTGGTACCCAGCAGAGCATCTGTGAGGCCAAGCTCTTTCTTCATATGGATATCATTCCCGACCCTTTTGAAAACGGGGTGATCGCCAACTTTCACCGTTATATAAAGATCGCCGAACCTCCCAGTTCTTGGATCTCTATTGCCCTTTCCTTGGAGTCTGAGTTTTTTGCCCGTTGAAATGCCCTGCGGTATTTTAATATTTACTTCTTCTGTACCATGATGGGTTGCAAAGGAGATCCTCTTTTCAGTCCCCCGAATGGCATCCATAAAAGGGATTTCGAGCTCGTAATTGAGATCTAAATCTCGTGGTGCTTGCTGTTCTCTTGTTATATAATCACCGAAATCATAGGCATGAGATCGCTGTCGGCCAGCCCTGCCGCCTTGTCTTCCAAAGATCATGCTGAAAATATCTCCACCACCAAATCCAAGATCCCGGAAAAGATCCCCGAAGTTTGCTCCTTTGAATATATCTTCCTCCGAATACCGCTGTTGAAAACCTCCCATACCGTATGCATCATACTCCTTCCTTTTAGAAGGATCGCTTAACACAGCATAGGCCTCGCTGATAAGCTTAAATTGTTCTTCTGCTTCCTTGTTCCCGGGATTTTTATCTGGGTGATATTTTTTTGCGAGCCTTCTGTATGCTTTCTTTATATCGTCTTCCGATGCTCCTTTTGCAACTCCCAGTATTTCATAATAATCTTTTTTCGATGCCATATTCTTCACCACCTATAATAGCAATGTATTGCCCAATTTTTCTATTCACTGCCTGGGCTACTGTTGGACACTTTACCTTCATGATATGAATGACCGACCTCTTGTCATTGAACTCTGATATGGTCTCGTAGTTTCCCATACCCTTTGCAATAATTATCCCGTCATCCTCCCATAATTCCTTAACCTTTCCTCTCATGGTTTCTTTCCGAATGCCCACTTCATCGGTGCCAGTAGAAATAATATTTGAAAACATTTCACTGAAGCGGAACCGCTCGATGTCGGGCATGGAAAGATCATTTTGTATCGGTTTTTCCTTCACAGCATAAAACACTTCTTTCCCTATATTTTCGAGAAATCTAATTAGTTTTATATCAAACAAAAACTCACCTGCATTGTCAGCAAGCATGAGTACGACACTACCTTTAGTATAAATCTCCTCTTCGATTTTATCTATATCCCCTGAAAAATCGAAACCATCAACCGTGAAGCCATCATGACAGAAAAAATCCGATGCGTTGCCGAGGGCAGCATACATGATAGTTCCCTCCAATGTTTGTGGAAAGGATGTATGGAGACGTTCAGCTGCTTTTCGTGCTTCTTCGACTTCTTTTATCTTGATTTGCACGTACGGATCATTGACCCCAGTTTCTTCTCGAATAAAACGATGGAGTGTGTTTGCGATTTCTGGTGGCGTTCTTCCTTCATTCCACAAATTGTCCATCATAGAATATGCGTTGTGGAGTATCTCTCCGTTACCATTTGATAAAGCAACAGCTTTTTCAACGAGGCCTCTGAGGCACCCATAGCAGTGAGATTGTAATTTCATAGTGAATATAATAAAAGATATACCGAAAATCATCCCAATTCAACCCGATGATACAATAGGAAAGTGGTGCACGACGAAAAAGGGAAAAGATCAGCTAATCCGTTCGTGGGTAAGAAAAATCTCCTTATAGTTGTTCACATAACTGAAACCGGCTCAACAGGTAGTGGGGAGGCGATGTTAGCCCGAAAAATAGGCTTGCAAGAATTGACGAAGAAGGGTACAATAGTAAAGTTGCATTGTGAATAAGACTTTGTGTGGAGAAAGCTTGATGGATGAAATCAAAACAGTCGATGATCTTCTCAAGGCGAAAAATGTAACACCTGAGGAGTGTGAGCTCCTAAAAGACATCATTGAGGTTGCACGAACAAACGAACAGAAGATTCGGGAATATGCCGAACAGATGAAGGCAAATTTCAACAGGCTTTCTCAGGCGTTGCATGCTATGGAGGAGAGAACGGTCATCCTGAATAAGGCCTTACAGGGTTTACTTGATGCAACGGACACGCTCCATTTGAGATTGATGCCAAGTGAAAAATTTTATCGCGAGTAGAAAAGCTGATAAAAATTTTCTCATATTATACTTTTTCATCGTTTCAACAATTTCCCGTAACAACGTACGATTCAAGAATAAGCGATGGATTTGTTGTGATCTAAAGGGAGGAAGCGGATGGCGCTCATTATAAAATGGTTAGTAATGACCGCTTCTGTCATGATTGCAGCATATGTAATCCCTGGGGTCGCCATTCGCAGTTTCTTTTCTGCATTGTGGGTTGCATTGTTCCTTGGCATTGTGAATACGCTCCTTAGACCCTTTCTTATTCTTATAACACTTCCCATCAATATTCTAACTTTAGGTCTTTTTACGTTCGTCATCAACGGTGTTATTATCCTTCTTGCGTCCGCGGTAGTAAGGGGTTTTCAGGTTCGCGGTTTTTGGATTGCGGTTCTCTTCTCCATCGTGGTATCGATTGTTAATTACCTCATGAACCTCCTGATTGGTGCGCGATAAATTTTGTGATCCATGGGCCAGGGTGCCCGAGAAAAAAGATTTCGAATAATAGCACCTACTTTGTTTGTGGGTTGGCAGAGTTCGGAGGCAACTGTGACCAATACGAAAAACCCTGTTATTTATATTGATCATACCATCTTGAGTCTAATACCCAGGAATGTCTATAATTCTGATCCGGCATTTGATGACTGGAATGCATCGAAAACGCTTTGGAGAAAATTCAGGGAAGAAAAGATACGGCTTGTAACTCATGGAAAAGAAACGGAAATGGATATTATTCTCTGGTTTAACAGGCAGGGGTGTTGTATCACCGATACCTTGAGGGCCATTGAGGCCATAAATGAGTTTGAAGCGTGGAATAAGATTGAAAAAGAGTATATTCAGCAGTATAAACAGGTACTTACTCATTTTGAAGAACTCGAGATGCTCCGAATTCCATCAGGAGGGGCTGAGAGGTATTCAACAACTGAAGATATTGCAAGGATTCTTACGATAAAAGCTGAAGAGCCAGGCAGAAATAATACCATTGAAGATGACCGTAATCTTTTGCAGAAATGCCTTTCCGAGCTTGGCCATTGGTATACCGATGACCGCTGGAGAGATTTGAAGCGAACAGATTATCAAATGAACTGGTTAATCCTCGAATCGGTCCTTATCAAGAAAGGGGTTGCACCCATCATCCAAGGTGTGGAAGGAGAAAGGAACCGCTATCTTTTCGGGTTGCTGAACAGGGCAGTTGGGCTCACAAAAAAAAGCTGCGGGAAACTCCCTGTACCCGATAGCCACATCAATTTTGTAATCAACATGGTGCTTCAGAAATATTGTCATAATCAGATATCAAGGGGCATTAACCATCTCATGTGCTGTATTGAGTTCGGTATTAATTTCTATGTCACGGTCAATCATATGTTAATACACGGCTTCAATAAACAGAGAGATGCGCTGAAAAAGCATCTTCAGATTACGACCCTTGATCTCACCGTGATGACTCCCAAACAGTTTGTGGCTGAATTACTCAATGGAGCTTGAGGATTCTCCTGCTTTTAGAACGTGATAGGTAAATGGGGTGCCGTTTCCGGCTCTGCCCCCACCATTTTATGTACCCCTGTACATATTAATTACCCATTTACGCTGCACGTTTGTTTCTTTTAATGATACTTCCGCGTCCGCTGACCACAACGATTTCTGTCGGGATGTTTTTGCCGGCCAGAATCATACCTTCATGCACGATCATGGGCATCTTTGAGCAGCATGGGACTTCCATGATTAAAATGGTAACACTCTGAATATCCGCTCCTTTGAAAATATCAGCGAACTTGGCGATATAGGCTTCTGTATCGTCAAATTTCGGACAACCAACTAAAACCGTACGTCCTTTCAGAAAATCCTTGTGAAAGTCAGGGTAGGCTACTGGTGTGCAATCAGAGGCAACCAGAAGGTGAGCTTTCTGAAGAAAAGGTGCGAAAGGTGGCACAAGCCTGATCTGTATCGGCCAGTGGGTAAGAGCTGACTCAGAACGTGTATGCGTTACAGGCTGATTTGCAACCTCACAGGGTGAGCCGAACATTTCCATTTTTGTCGAGGGACAGCCGCACGGTAATGAAGCTTCAGCCCGGATTTCCCCGTCCTCAGTATCAGTCGCTCTGCTACTGCGGAGGGTGGAGGAGTTGGGAGTTCGAAGTTGTTTGAGATAGCGTTCAACCGCCTCGGGGTCAAAGGCATCTGCCTCGCGCTCAACAATCTTCAAGGCGTCGACAGGGCACTCACCGACACAAGCGGCAAGGCCGTCACAGTATGTGTCAGCAACAAGCTTTGCCTTTCCATTCAACAGTTGTATGGCTCCCTCTGCGCAGGATTCCACACATTGTCCGCAGCCGTTACATTTAGCCTCATCTATTTCAAGAATCTTTCTCGTTATCTTCATCGTATCTCCTTTACTACTCTTAAACTCATAGCTCTGAGCAGGATTAAAATGTACCCGCTAAGAGCTATGAGCAATCATCAGCAGTCAGCTATGAGCGATCAGCCCAATATAGCTTTTATATCCTCATCCGGTGTGGTGATAGGTTTAATGCCGTAATTCTCGACCAGCACCTTCAGAACGTTTGGAGTAACAAATGCCGGTAATGACGGACCGAGTCTCATGTTCTTGATACCAAGGTACAGGAGAGTCAAGAGGATCGCCACGGCCTTTTGTTCATACCAGGACAAAATCATGGAAAGGGGTAATTCGTTGACCCCCACGTTAAAAGCCTTCGAAAGGGCAACTGCCACCTGGATCGCAGAGTATGCATCATTACACTGGCCAATATCCAAGAGTCTTGGAATGCCGCCGATATCGCCCAAATCCTTATCGAAGAAGCGGAACTTGCCACATGCCAGGGTAAGAACAACGGTGTCCTTCGGAAGCTTTTCGACAAATTCCGTGTAATAATTCCTTCCTGGTTTTGCCCCGTCGCATCCTGCTACAAGGAAGAAGTGTTTTATTTGACCGGCCTTTACCGCGTCAATAACTTTTCCTGCCACGCTCATCACAGTTTCTCTGGCAAATCCAACCATAACCGATTTACCATTTGTGTCTGCAGGAAACCCCGGAAGAGAAAGAGCCTTATTGATGACGGGAGTAAAGTCTCTGTCATTTATATGGGTGACGCCTGGCCACCCGACGGTCCCGGCCGTGAAGATGTTATCCTTGTAACTGTCCTGCGGCTTCTGAATACAGTTCGTGGTCATGAGGATGGCCCCGGGAAATGCTGAAAATTCCTTGTGCTGGTTCTGCCATGCCGTTCCATAGTGGCCATAGAAATGGGCATACTTCTTAAGCCCCGGATATCCATGGGCGGGAAGCATCTCGCCGTGGGTATACACAGAGATACCTTTACCATCCGTCTGTTTGAGCAACTCCTCGAGGTCTTTAAGATCGTGGCCGGACACGAGGATTGCTTTCCCCTTCTTGGCTCCCAGCGGCACGGATGTCGGCGTAGGGTGACCATACGCACCGGTGTTCGCCGCATCCAGCAATTCCATGGCCCTCAGGTTAATCTCTCCGCACTTCAAAACCATGGCCAGCCATTCCCCAAGGGGCATGTTTGCGGTCAACAGGGCGTTCAGGGCTTCATAGATAAAATCATAGACCTTTTGGTCTTCCTGGCCGAGTATCTGGGCATGGTCGGCATATGCTGCTACGCCTTTGATCCCGAAGAGCAGGGTGTGTTTCAAGGAACGAATGTCAGAATCTTCTCCCTGTTTTGCGTCAAGAGACACTGCTTCTCCCTGTTTCACGAGGCCTTCTAAAGTCTTTTCAGGTACCGTGGCTGTCCCACTAGGGAATGAAACCTTTCCTCCCGCAGCAACAACCTTGTCCTTCAGGGTATCTCTCAATGCAGCACATTTATTGATAAGTTCCACGAACCGTGTCGGGTCAAAATCCACATTTGTCAAAGTTGAGAAGAGCGCCTCAACAGTAAAGACATTGATGCCGTGATCGACAACCCCAACCTTCCGTCCCTCTACTGCGCAGTGGGAAAGCTCCGCAAGGGTATGAACCAGTAAATCCTGTAACGCTGCCACGTCGGGCTGCTTCCCGCATACACCGGACTTCGTACATCCTTCGCCTTTTGCCGTCTGCTCACACTGATAACAAAACATATGCTCCTCCTTGTTGGTTTTAGTCTGAATCATGAATGAAATATAACCATCCCCAAAGGTTATATGTTTGACTTAAATCAAAAAAAACAAATTTTTTAAGTTTTTAATTAAAGATGAGTATGGTATCGGCTTTTCCCCCGCAAACACGCTCTTGCGCTCCAACGGCTTCATTCGCTCGTGTTCATCTTCGGAATATATTGCAGGGGCTTGCATCGCCCCCTCTGACTGCAAAGCCGTCAGGGTCTCCCTTTCTCGCCCATGTGTGAACTGGTTTCAAAACTCCTGCTTCCGCAAAAGACCAAGCTTCCGTGACTCACAAAGGTTTGCTCAAGGAAACCCCGATACCATAGTCTCAGAAAGCATCTATGAAAGAAAATCCTGGATACAGATAGGTCTATTGCGTGCGAAAAGTTCTTACGACTCAAAACACTCACCATGTTGGAGGGACGAAAAAGGAACAGGATTCTAATCAGAAATGGATTTCAAGAAGTTCTCTGTTGGGGGGGGTATAAATCGTTCCAAATCATGATGAGATTCGTATTGATCCCCCTCAATCAATAATCAAATAGTCCGGGTTGTCGTGGTGTGAGTTCCAAATCTTTTTTTGTTATGATGCGGCAACCTTCATAACGTGGAAATAATACCATTCTTTCTCCGCCCAAGATTTCGGCTATTCTTCAGAGGGATTTTGATTAATTTTGTTATCTTGAAAGATTTTCACAACCAATTTCGGTATAAAAAATATGGAGTGCTATGGTGGTCAGGAGTTGAAGACTTTAACGGAGAGAAAAACCCATTCTATCTGTTTAATAATTTACAACAGCCGCGGATATCTGGCCCGTTAGTTCGTTCATCAGCTCTTTAACCGAAACTATTTCCTTGACCTTCCATGCGTTGGAGCCGACGGTGTAGAGGGGTTCTTCGGTGTCAGGATTATATCCGGCGGAACTCAGGAGACCGTTGCATATGCAGAAACTTTCCTGGCTTCCTGTCTTGGCAGAGCAGCGACTATACAAACCATCTCTGTCTTTAAGGAGGACATATCCCTTATCGCATTTCGGTTCTCTTCTCCCATTAAGGGCAGAAACAAACATGGGGGATTGCTTTATGACACGGAAAGGGAGCCCGCAAGGCGATCCTGGCCTTTCCGCCACAAGGATATCATCTTTATCAGCGCTTATAACTGCTTTCTTATATGCATGGGTTGCGCTACACTCCTCTGTTGCAAGAAACCGTGTTCCCAGCTGAACTCCATCTGCACCGAGGGCAAGAAACTTGAGAATGTCGCTAAAGTCAAATATCCCCCCTGCAGCGATAACCGGAAAATTACCATGTTTAATGGCAACATCCTTTACCGGCGGCAGTAGGTTCTCCAGTTTATTTGATTCTAGTTCCAGTTCATCAAACCTGAAACCAAGGTGGCCACCAGCTAATGGGCCTTCCAGAACAACGGCATCAGGCCTATATCCCCACCGTTCCCATTTCTTGCATATCAGTTCGAGGGCTCTTGGCGAAGATACTATTGGCACAAGCGCTGTATCGCCCGGTGGATAAATAGAGGGTAAACTCATTGGTAAGCCACCCCCTGAGATGATAATGTCGGCCTTTGCATCAATAGCGCCACGAACAGAGTCATCATAATCTTTTGCAAGGGCAACCATTATATTAATGCCTGCCACACCGCCATTTGCCTTTGCAAGGGAGATTTCTTCGTACACTGCTTCGTAGGTCTTCAATTTTTTGCCGGTTCTTTTGGAGACAAGCCTGTCAAGGGCCGCGCTCGACACAATGCCGACACCTCCCTCCTGCGCCACTGCTCTCGCTAACGGATGAAGGGAAACACCGACACCCATGCCTCCCTGTATAATTGGTGCTTTGACGGTCTTACCTTTTATTGTAAGCGGTGGCAGATGAATATCGGACTGCATCAATCTCCTTAAATACGAACCCTTACCAAGGTGCGTATGAATAATCTATCGTTCGTTTCGTGCTGGAAAGAATGATAAATAGGTTTGCTATGGTGTGAAGGTGGAAAGCTGGTATGGCGTCTCCTTTTTATCCAGGACCTCTTTCTTTTCAAAATACACAAGCTTGTCGGCAATCTCACGTAATGCGGTGACAATTTCCTTGTTCGACGATTTTGTGAGAGGTTTCGTTCCTTTTATCAACTGCTTTGCTCTCTTTGCGGCAAGATGAACAAGCTCGAAGCGGTTTTCTACCTTGTCCATACAATCTTCAACCGTGATTCTTGCCATTCGTTTCCCTCCTCACAACCTCTATGATTTTAATAAAATCACAATACGCTTGTTCAAGTTTATCATTAATTATGGAATATTGGAAGAGATATTTTTTTTCCATCTCTTGGTTTACTCTTTTCATCCTCAGGGAAACATCCTGTTCCCCTCTGAATGTTAGCCGTTTCATCAAATCCGCCGGCGATTTCGGTTCTATAAAAATAAGACATGCATTTTGAAAACGCTCTTTTACCTTTAAAGCCCCATTGACATCGATATCAAGAAAGAGATCAATTCCTTCTCGAAGCGCGTCCAGGACCTCTTTTTGTGGCGTGCCGTAGAGGTGGCCATGTACGCTTTCCCATTCGAGAAAATGACCCTCTTCAATCATTCGCTTAAAAGTCTCTGCGTCAACAAAAAAATAATCTTTTCCATTAATTTCGTTTGCTCTTCGTTGCCGTGTTGTATACGATACCGAGAACCTGCTGGACGAATCTTCTTTTAAAAACCGTTCAATAAGGGTAGTCTTGCCAACCCCCGAAGGCCCCGATACTACAAACAAATGGCCTTTTTTATCTTTTTTCCCTATTGCCTCCAACCTATTGCCTCTCACCTGTCATTATTCCACATTCTGAACCTGTTCCCTCATCTTTTCGATCTCAACCTTTATCTTCACAACCCGCTCATTGATGGCAAGGTCATTCGACTTGCTCCCAATTGTGTTTGTTTCACGAACCATCTCCTGGATGATGAAATCAAGTTTTCTTCCCATAGAGTCGGCTGAGCAAAGGGTTTCCCTGAAGTTCGCAAGATGACCTTTCAGTCTGACAATCTCTTCAGTTATATCAAGTCGCTCCAAATATATGGCAAGCTCCTGAAGAACCCTGACTTCATCAATGGGAGAGCAGTGAGTAATCTCAAGCATCTTATCTCTCAGTTTTTCTTCATGGGCTTTTGCTGTAAGAGGCCGCCTTATTTCAATGGCTTGGATATTAGAATCGATTTCATCCAACCTTGTGATGAGATCGTTGCCGATCATCAAACCTTCCTTGGATCTTTCCTCGTCAAGCTTTTTCAATAGATTTTCGAAAGTATTGAAGAGCGCATCTTCGGGGAGATTGTTATTTTCCTCATATGTTATAATGTCCTTAAATGCCAATATATTTTCTATAGTAAGATCACCCGTGAGGCCATAATCTTGCTTCAAGGTTTCAATAATTGAAATGTAATGTTTTACGACAGGTTCATTAATCTTGGGGGTGCCTGCATTATTGAAAGGCTTGTCCCACTTTATTGTAATGTCTACCTTGCCTCTCTTCACGTACGTCTTGACGAGATCCCGTAATCTCTGTTCGCTTGTGTAGTCGATCTTCGGAAGCCTCACGTTTATTTCAAGGTAACGGTTATTTAACGCCCTTGCTTCACCGTACAGCCTCCCATCGGCACACTCCATCTCTACCTTCGCAAAACCTGTCATGCTCTTTGGCATAGCAACACCTTTCTCCTTATATCACGCGAGACGATTTTCTTTCAGAAATCCAACCCTTAGGTCTGTTTTATACTCTTCCCTCCAACGGTTTAATATGGATATCATTTCGGGACTGCCATAGTCTGGATAGGTCCAAGGGAGAGATTCAAAAGAGCCGCCTTTATATATGAGGGTAAGATCTGCATAAATTCCTTTACCCAAGTAAACACGATGGGTATACCCTTTTGTTGTTGCAAGGATAACGTGTTCCAAGGTTATGTACCCGGGGTCAATATTGATAATCCGCTTATCCTTAATCGATGCATTTTTCTCATATTCATTCGTTTTCAGTTTTATGGACGGAAGTTCTTCTCTGGTTCTCAATGGCTCAAACAGAAGAAAATACCGTAAGAGACCAGGCCCCATCTCTCTCTCGTAATACCTTGTGTGCAAAAAAGGTGAAGGGTTTGTTCGTGATAGAATTTTCCCGAAAAGAGACACAAGGTTGTTCTCGATTTCATTCATCTGCCCGTTTTCCTGATAGATAATACTCACAAAAAACCTTACTGGTCGTGGCTCGGCTGGAGTTCCCATAATACAAAGTATTCCCGATTCTTTTTTTCTTTTTCCCGTGGTGCCTCTATCTCGTTTTTAGGGAGGAAGCCAATATTTTTACCAAACTCCTTGATTTCATTGATAACCTTTCGAATTTTATTTTCATCCCTGACAATGCCACCTTTCCCCACATCGTGTCTCCCAACCTCGAATTGTGGTTTCACCAGAGAGATAATACAGGCACCTGTATGCATAAAAGGTATAATAGCAGGTAAAATTTTTCTCAGCGATATGAAAGATACATCGACGGTAATAATTTCAAATTTTTTGCCAATATCATCAAAAGACAGATGGCGTGCATTAACGTTCTCGAAAAGGACAACCCTTTTGTCTGTGCGCAAACGCTCGTGGAGCTGATGGGTTCCTACATCAATTGCATATACCTGCGAAGCCCCATGTTGTAAGAGGCAGTCAACAAATCCGCCAGTTGAAGATCCAATATCAAGAGCGTTTTTATGTGTCACTTCTATCCCAAAAGCCTTGAGTGCATGTTCCAGTTTTATTCCGCCATAGCTCACATATGGGAGATAACTTCCTCTTATTTCGATACATGCTTCCTCTGGAAAAAGCCTATCTGGTTTTGACACACATTCCTTGTTGACATAAATCTGCCCGGCCATTATAAGTGCTTTTGCCTTTTCTCGTGAAGAGGCAAGTCCTTTCTTTGCGAGCATCACATCTAAGCGCTCTTTAACCACTGTTGTATGAACCGTTTGATTCCTTCTTTATCAATCCCTATTGATTTTCTTAAAATACTCTGGGATCCGTGCGGTAAAAAACGATCAGGTATGCCGAGTCTTTTGACCGGAATAGCGATGCCCTCTTCAGAAAACAATTCCATTACTCCGCTCCCGAAACCACCAATAAGAACATTTTCTTCAACTGTTAGTATGCGTGGCACCTCATGTGACAGGGATGTCAACATCTCATTGTCCATGGGCTTAACATATCTGCCGTTTATAACACAGCAATGAACGCCTTGATCCTCCAACTCCACGGCTGCGGAAAGCGCAGGGTACACGGTGTTTCCGCATGCAATAATGGCAATATCTTTTCCCTCTTTTAAGCGCTCCCATTTTCCAAAGGGAATTTCCTTAAACGTTGTATCTATGGCAACTCCTTGAGCCTCCCCTCTTGAATACCGGACAACGGCAGGTTTTCGGGAGAGGTATGCGGAATACAGCATGTGTTTCATCTCATTCTCGTCTTTTGGGCTCATCACAATTACATTTGGAATATGCCTGAAGTATGAGATATCAAATACTCCATGATGTGTCGGCCCGTCTTGCCCGACAATACCGCTTCTGTCTACAGCAAAGACTACAGGCAGGTTCTGAAGACATACGTCGAGAATAATCTGGTCATATGCCCTCTGAAGGAACGTTGAATAAATGGCAACAAAGGGCCGATAGCCGCCGAGAGCCAGAGCAGCGGCAAACGTAACCCCATGCTGTTCAGCAATCCCTATGTCATAAAACCTGTCTGGGAAAAGGTTTGAGAACCTATCAAGGCCTGTGCCGAGGCCCATGGCAGCAGTAATTGCTATGATCTTCTCATCACTCTTGGCGAGTTCTATAATCGTATCTCCAAAAACATCTGTATAAGTGCAGGCTCCGGTCCCTTTGCATTCCCCAGTCGTTAATTCAAAGGTTGAAATACCATGAAATCTTGCCGGATCATCTTCAGCGTGATTGTACCCTCTTCCTTTTTTCGTGATGATATGAATAAGAACCGGGCCTTTTAGCCTTTTTATATTTTTCAGATTATCTAAAAGATGGTTTAGATTATGACCATCAACAGGGCCCACATAGGTAAATCCGAGAGCTTCAAAAAGCATGCCTGGCGTGACGAGACCCTTAACGGCTTCTTCTATGTGCCGCGCAACTTTATAAACCTTGTCTCCAAAACCGGGGAGGTTTTTTATCCTACTCTTTATCTCCTCTCGCAGGCTACTTACGAATTCACCGGTCATAACCTTGTTGAGATGCGCTGAAAGAGCACCAATATTTTTCGAAATAGACATCTCATTATCATTGAGGACAACAATGATTCCGCTCTTTAAATGACCTGCGTGATTCAATGCTTCGAAGGCCATACCTCCGGTAAGTGAGCCATCACCAATGACAGCAATTATGTTGTTGGTATTGCGAGACTTTTTCTTTGCCTCTGCGAGACCTACAGCAATGGATATGGAATTACTTGCATGTCCAGTATCGAATACATCATATGGACTTTCCTTGCGGGAAGGAAAACCACTGATACCTCCATCCTGGCGGAGAGTTTCAAATTTATCTTTTCTCTCTGTTAAAATTTTATGGGTATAGCACTGATGTCCTACATCCCAGATAATTTTGTCTTCTGGTGTGTTAAAAACATAGTGGAGGGCAATTGTCAGTTCAACGACTCCGAGATTAGACGAAAGGTGCCCACCTGTCTTTGATACTACAGCTGTGATGTACCGGCGAATCTCATCTGCAAGCTGGCCAAGTTCTGAGACATTCAAGTTTCGTAACTCTTTTGTAGTGCTTATTTTTTCCAGGAACATTAGGCAACCCTGCTGCCAATGAATCGTGCAATTTCTGCGAGAATCGATGAATTTTCTCCCAAAAACTGGATTACCTGAACAGCATCTTCGACAAGCTGTTCGAGCTTAATCTTAGAAGCAATTGGACCGTAATGCTTTACGTAGGTCTGCTTTGTGCAATCTTTTTTTAAGCGCTTACCAACCGTTGTTTCATCACCTTCTGCGTCTAAAAGATCATCCTTGATCTGGAAAGCAAGACCAACACATTCTCCATATTTCGTAAGCTTTTTAAGTTCACGAACCTTCGCGCCACCAAAAATTGCTCCAATTCTGACAGAAGCCCTGAGCAGTGCCGTTGTTTTATGAGTATGAATATAATGAAGAATATCCTTCGTTCCTTCTTTTCCTTCTGTGAGGACATCCATGACTTGACCGCCGACCATACCCATTGCGCCAGCTGCAGATGCTATTTCGAAAATGAGCTGTTTTATTATTCGCGGATTCGTCCGTTCAGTGAAACGATTGTCGGACATGACACGAAATGCCTCTGTAAGGAGTCCGTCACCAGCTAAAAGCGCAGTGGCCTCACCAAAAGCCCTGTGACACGTAGGCTTTCCCCTTCGTATGTCATCGTTATCTATACTCGGCAAATCATCGTGGATAAGAGAATACGAATGGATCATTTCGATTGCACACGCAAATGGTAAAATATCTTCACAACTTTTACCAAAAGCCTCGCATGTGGCTATCGAAAGAATCGGCCGTATTCTCTTACCATTGGAGAAAAGCGTGTATTCCATTGCATCTCGGAGCGGAGCAGGGCAATCGTGAAAGGAGAGCGCAATATCCTTCAAAGCGTTTTCAATGAGTATTTTTTTGTCAAGCAGGTACTTATTTAGATCCACTATGTATCTTCCTGCGGGAATCTTGTTTTTTCGTATGACCCATCTTCCTTCTTGATCAATACCTCGACCTTTCTCTCAATTTCTTCGAGTCTCTTGGAAAGTTCTTTCGTAAGGGAAAGACCTTCTTTAAAAAGTCCCAGGGCCTCATCAAGAGCAATCTTTCCATCCCCAAGGGTATTGACAATTTCCTCGAGCTTTCGGAGTCCTTCCTCGAATTTCATGTGCTCTTATTATAAAATCGAAGGTGATTTGTTTGCAAGTGATTCAATAGGTAGTCCTGTAAAAGGTATTATGATTGATGCTTGAGATAATGACATCATATCCTTCACTGTTTTTTATTAGGTCTCTCGCGAGTATACATCCATATTTTTTTTGTTTTAGAAGGTCATATTTATTTAACACTACCGTACATTTCCTTGCGTCGACTCCTTTGAGAAGAATTGATGGCGAAAAAAAACTCAAAAAAATATCTTGTGTTACGAGGGCTTCATCATCAACTCCAACAGCACTCCTGAAAAGTTCCCAGCGAAAGACTACCTCCCGTACCTTGTGGAAGAGGGCATCAAGGCCACTTAGTACAAAAATTTTTTCAGCTATGGATGGTATAACGGGTTCATAGGGAGCTGGAAATTTAAGCGGTTTATGTTTGGCGCCATCTGCCTCAATGAGGACAATGTCATAAAACGCGCCAATACGATGAATATCTTCAGTCTCTACGGCTGTTAGCTTTCCATTTTCAAGGGTTTTTCCAAACCTGTTGAAGGACATGGTATTCCGTAAATCTTTTTTATCATGTAATAACTGATACGGTTCCCGAGCAAATATTTTTGTGGTTGTAGTAATCGCGACTGTTTTCCCTTTTTTTACTAAATTGGAAGCAAAATATTCAATGAGGCTTGTCTTCCCTCCTGCCCCGACAAAGGCAATAAATTTTAATGGCATGACAGATTGTACAGGATCAATCCTTTGAAAATATAACATAAGGAATGGAACGAATATGTTTAACAATAGACTTGGCGAGTTCTTCGTCTTTTTCTCTCACGAATAGGCTTGCATACCCTTTCTGTAACACAAAAAGCCCATCATACGCTGTATCCCTGTGCTCTTTTATGCTATATTCAAGATCCTCCTTTTCAAGAGCGTCTTTAATCATATCCATTTCAAAAATATTTTCAATGACATGAATTTTTTTCCACGTTCCGTTGCTCATTGCTATTGTGTTTTATCAGCTTCTTTTGAAGTGTTATCCCGTTCAAGAAAGGCATATGCGCTATGATTGTGTATACTTTCGAAGTTCTCTGCTTCAATCATGAACCACGTGATATTCGCATCCCTTGACAAGGTCTCGGCGATATCCCGGACAACATCCTCTACAAACTTCGGATTTTCAAATGCCTGCTCAGTAACAAATTTTTCATCTTCCCTTTTTAGAATGGAATAAATATCACTACTTGCGCACTTTTCAACGACACCGATAAGGTCCTCAATCCAGAAAAACTTTTTGAATCGAACACTTACTTTCGTAATGCCTCGCTGGTTATGTGCTCCAAATTCACTAATTTCTTTTGAGCATGGACATAGAGTGTTGATCGGAACGGCAACCGAAACGATGAACTCCTTCATTTTGTCCGAGGCATCCATGGAACCGGACAGGCCGCATACATATTCCATATAGCTTTCAGTTTTCGAAACAGGCGCTTCCTTCTTGATGAAGTACGGGAAATGGATGCTCAGATGTGCAGCTTCGGCATTCAGCCGATATTTCATCTCCCGTAAGATATTCGGGAAATCCTTCATGTTGATCATGCTTTTATTGGTGTGCAGGATTTCTACGAAACGACTCATATGTGTGCCCTTATAGTGGTGGGGAAGGTTGACATACATATCTATGGTAGCAATAGTATGTTGGAGACCGTTTACCTTGTCTAAAACGATGATGGGGTATTTTATGTTCTTGACACCGACCTTGTCTATCTCTATCATCCTGTCGTCGGTCATATTTTGGACATCTGCAATTTCTGAATTACTCATGATAGGACGCCCATGCCGTTTCAGACTCCCATATCTTCACTTCTTTCAAGCGCACCGGCCCATTTTCAAGTGCTTTTTTCAATTCACCATAGATATACAGAGCGATGTATTCTGAAGAGCTGGCTCTTTGACTAAAAAAAGGGATTTCATTAATGTATGTATGATCCAGCCTTGTAAGAACCTCCTTGAGGTGGCTTTTTAGAATTTGGAAATCGATCACCATACCGTTCGTGCCAACCCTTTCGCCATTGAAGATGGCCTCTACAATAAAATTATGTCCGTGAAGTTCTTCGCACCTCCCATGATAATCCTCGAGCTTATGGGCAGCGGAAAATGAATCTTTTACACAAAGAGTAAACATGATGATAGTCTAATGGTTTCGCTTGGTGAATGTCAATCCTCCCATAGGAGGATGGAAAGAGAAGGTTCCTGCATATCGAAAATGGAAAAATAGAAGAAACTGATATCGTATAAACGCTTTGTGTTATGACTTCTTAACAGCCTTTTTTACGATAACGTATCCGTTTGTTGGACCAGGAATAGCCCCCTCGACAAGAAGGATATTCGTATCTCCTCGAACGTCTACAACCTTGAGGCTCTGAACAGTGACCCTCTTGTTACCCATATGGCCTGGCATTTTTGTGCCTTTATAGGTCCTCCCAGGAGTCATATTCTGACCGATTGAACCACCATGCCTGAAGTACTCATGGGTACCACGAGATGCTGGTTGGCCTTTAAAACCATACCTCTTTATAACACCGGCAAATCCCTTTCCTTTTGATGTGCCTGTAACATCAACAAACTCTCCAGGTTCAAAAATCTCTACCGTAATCTCGGAACCAATTTCAGTTCCATTAACATCTTCCTGGGTTACCCGAAACTCCTTGAGAAATCTCATAGGCGCTGCAGATGCTTTCTTGAAATGTCCTGCGAGAGGTTTGTTGACTCGTGTAACCTTTTGGATCTCATCAAAGCCAAGTTGGAGCGCATCATACCCTTCTTTATCCGAGGTCTTCTTTTGAATAACCTTACATGGACCAGTTTTTATTACCGTAACCGGCACGGCATTTCCGTGATCATCAAAAATCTGTGTCATGCCGAGTTTTTTTCCGAGAAGTCCAAGTCCCATTTTGTTTCACCTCCAAAAAAGTCATAAAGCTTAGTAAAAAATCGCTGTGAAGTCAAGTGATTTCAATTTTTGCCTTTAAGCGTTGCCCTGCAGTAATCCCTGAAGTTATTCACACCTATGAAAAACTCGCGCATCATAAGGACCCAGTAATACTGTCCCCTTTCTGTGAGAAAAAGAATATTTCCCCGCCTTTTGAGACCGCCAACAAATCGAAAAAACATAATCTCTGGCCACAGATATGTATTGATTTTTAACCCATACCGTGCATTCAGATAATCAAGGTCAAGTTTCATGCCAAACAGTTTCATGAGGAAGTCGTAGCGAAGCCTCTCCTTGAGGGAAAAATTCTTTTTGCCTGCTATTGGCATAACACCATGATTGATTTTTGCTATGTATTCATGAATATCGAAAGTGTTTGCATAGGCGCTCCCAGCAAGATATCCAATAGATCCGCTTCCCAGCCCGGCATATTCTTCATAGTTCACCACATATTCATCAATAGGCGCTTGGGTTCGAGAAAAGCACCATGCCGTACTGGGGCGGTACTGGGGCAAAAGCATGCCAAGAATTCTCTCATAAAAATCACGTCCCCTCGTATAGTTTACCATACCGAGCTTTCGTTTCATTACAGCCTCAGTCGATGTCGATATCATGAGGGGATAATACGTAATCTGGTCTACTTCAAGGTCAAGCAAGGTAGAAAGATCGTTTTCAAGAATTGACATCGTTTGAGAAGGAAAATTGAAGATCATGTCGATATTAAGGGTTTGGAAAATTCCTTGGGTTGCACGAATACGATCGGCAATTTCCTCTCCGCTTCCATATTTGTGGAAGCGTTCAATTGCCTTCAAAAGATCGTTATTGAAGGTTTGAACCCCTACAGAAAGTCTGTTTACACCACATTTTTTGAGAATATGGAGATTTGCTTCAGTCAAATGATTCGGGTTTGTTTCCACAGAAATTTCACGAACCGGGTAGACTTGTCTGATAAGATTGATGGTTTCTGCTAGCTCATCTGGGAGGACTGTTGGTGTTCCACCGCCTACGTAGAGACCGGTAAAGGTATACCCTAAGTCTCGGTACATAATGATTTCTTTACGTAAAGCATCAAAGTAAGGCCGCGCAAGTTCGTCTCTAAAAACTACTCGATTAAAGGAGCAATAGGGACAGAGTTCCTCGCAAAAAGGAACATGTATATACAGCAACATGGGTGAATCATTTTTGTTTTCGGGAACCGTGGATGTTTCCGAAGGAGAAAACTGCAAATAGTGTGCATTCTTTTTTCTGGCAACATGGGTGATGAATTTTTCAATAAACATACAGGTCACACGTTTTGTGTTTGAAGAATGTAAAATGGTATTGCAAAAAAATCAAGAAGTTGAAGGGATGAGTGATCTCCGGCAAAGATTAACAGATAAGAAGGGCATGGATGAATAGACCCATATTTGGCAAAAAACATTGGTTTGTAAACGTTACACAGGTATCGTGGTGGTTAAAAAGCCCCATGAATCAAGAAATACATGCGAGAACTATTACGACACGATCTCCAGAAAAAATCTCACAATGCCTTATATGGAAAAGGGGAATTTTCTGAGTATGTATCGTATTAGATCATATCTTTCTTGCAGGGAGAGGTCGAAGTAAAACCTGCTTCCTATAAGAATGCGAATTATTTTTTTAACTTTCTTTCGCTCTGTCATGTCAGACTAAAAAAGCAAATTCTATACCAATGGAATTCATGGAGCTGTCGTTCCGGAGAAATGGAACTATGGTGAAAATCAGCAATTTTATTAGAGTGTTATAAACGTGTCCCGCATGCTTGTTGGAAATTATTTGACGCAGAATTTGGTTCTGTGAAGCAGATTACTACAGATGGCGCTGGAAAGCTACAAACTTTGTAGAAGAAAAAATCAGGCAGAAAATGGAAATCTATTCAAAATATGGCGAATGAGATGGTGTCTTTCAATAAGGTTTAAATCAAAATAAAACTTACTTCCTATGAGAATTCGAACGATCTTCTTTGCTCTTTTATTGGTAAGAAGGCGTTTTGTATGATTTAGATTTTTGGCATCCACAGGCTATACCCTTGAATGAATGTTTTATACCCAATAATGTAATCGGCTAATTTGATGGAAACATAAATTAATAATTGATCAGAATTTCTTCATCCATTTGCAGGTTTCCTTTGGTATCTTTCCCGTAAGAGAGAAAAACTGAATATGACCGCATATTTTCAATATTTTTTCTCAGCCTTTCGTATGAGGGCGCTTTTTTTGACACGTGGACGTGTTTGTCTGGTTTTTCATTAGCGTCTGAGATCTTAGCCTTCAAAATTCGCTTCAGGTCGTTTTTATCAAGGACAGTAAAGGTTTTCCAGATTTTTTCCTGGACGAGAAAGCTCATTCGTGGGTCTTCAGTGGCTGCTCCAGCTATGATGAATTTACAGCTTTTTGACTTAAGGCACCCATTTATTTTACTGTTACTCATTTTACCCTTAAAAGCATGGAGAGCAGAGACGAATGGTAGGCTAACAACAATTGTCATAACAATAAAAAAGATTAATTTATTCATAATCCCCCCTGCATTCTCTGAATACAATAAAATCTAATAGTATCAAAGGTTTTCTATGATGTCAATTACAATTTACCGTGTCTAATACATTGATTCTCCCATTCTTTGTGTGTTAGAAAATAACACCATGGCAGGTAAAGAATTACTGAGAAAAATCCCGAAAGTAGATGAGATTTTAAAGGACAACGACTGGAAAAAACTTGTTGGAGAATACCCTGAAGGCCTCGCCAAGGATGCTCTTCGCGAATGCCTCGACAATCTCAGGAGTTTGATTAAGGCTGATGCAACTGATTCTCTGCCTTCTATCGGAGAGATAATATCCACCACCAAGGAGGTTCTCGTTGCCTGGATGAATCCCCGCCTGAAGAGGGTAATAAACGGGACAGGGGTGATTATTCACACAAATTTTGGCAGGTCCCTCCTTGCAGCACCTGCGATTGATGCGGTTAAGAACGCTGCTTCACATTATACAAACCTCGAGTATGACTTGCAACAGGGGTCAAGAGGTGATAGATACGGTCACTCGACTGCGATACTCACAAGGCTCACGGGGGCCGAGAGCGCCTTGGTAGTCAACAACAATGCCGCAGCAGTTATTCTGGTCCTTAACACACTTGCTGAAGGAAAAGAGGTTATTGTTTCCAGAGGTGAGCTTGTTGAGATTGGTGGTTCTTTCAGGGTTCCTGATGTTATGAAAAAGAGCGGAGCTTTCCTTCGTGAAGTGGGAACGACAAACAGGACCTACAAGGAAGATTACGAAAGGGCCATAGATGAGAACACAGGGCTCTTGATGAAAGCCCATACGAGCAATTTCAAAATTAAGGGTTTTACCCATTCAACAACCACAGAGGAGTTAACAATCCTTGGAAGACAATTCAATATTCCAACCTACTTCGATGCTGGAAGCGGCCTGTTATATCCAATGGGGGAAAAAGTACTTGCTGATGAGCCATGCATTTCGGTAGAGCTGGCAAAAGGACTTGACATAATATCGTTTAGTGGAGATAAGCTTCCTGGAGCACCCCAGGCAGGCATAATACTTGGAAAGAAACATTACGTAGAAATGATGAAGAAAAATCCCCTTGCACGTGCATTACGACCAGACAAGCTTACGCTTGCAGGGCTTGAAAGCACGCTCCTTCTCTATCTTGATCGAGAAACTGCAATCCGGGAAATTCCCACGCTGAAAATGATTTATACACAAGATACTGATTTAAAGAAGGAGGCGCAAAAACTGGCGAAAGTTCTGCGGTGGCGATGTACCAATGTTTCTGTTGCTGTTATGCAATTAGAGTCTGAAGTTGGTGGCGGTACGCTTCCTGATGTAGTAATACCCTCATATGGTATTGGTTTAAAACCTCACCAAATATCCCTTGAGATGCTTGAAGCGAAACTCCGAGGTCTCACGGTTCCGGTTATCGGCAGGATCGAGAAGGGTATGTTTCTCATAGACATGAGAACAATACTCAAGGACGATAAAGATCTCTTGATATTTGGTTTAGAACAAGCACTTCGGGATGGAAAATAGATTCCACCTCCTGTCTGATGAACAGGATAAGCGCCTTGATGTATTCCTCACAGAGAAACTTTCATTAACGAGAAATAAAGTCAAAGAGATTTTTGAAAAAGGATCTATTACAATCGAGGGTAGAATACCAAAACCTTCTTTCAGGATCAAAAAGGGTTTGGTAATTGAGGGTCAGCTTCCCGAAGAAAAGCCTCAATCGCTTATTCCGCAGGAGATTTCTCTTCACATCCTCTATGAAGATGAGCATATCTTGGCCGTGAACAAACCGAAAGGTATGGTCGTCCATCCTTCCTGCGGCCATCATGAAGGAACGCTCGCGAATGCACTCTTGGGGTACCTTCAGCGGAACAGCGGTGGGCAATGGGCGATAGGCGATGGGAAGACTGCAGAATTCCTAACGCCGAACCCGGAGCTCGCTCCGATAGGGGTTCGGCCAGGCATTGTTCATCGACTTGATAAAGGTACGACGGGGGTCATTCTTGTCGCAAAGGACTCTAAAGCGCAGGAAGTATTATCTGGTCTTTTTAAAGAACGAACCGTTCAAAAGATATATCGGGCCATTGTAGAAGGTATTGTGAGAAAAGATGAAGGTGTTATAGAGGGCAATATTGGAAGACATCCAGTATTCAGAAAAAAGATGGCTATTGTTCGGAACGGCGGTCGTGAATCAGAAACGACATACAAAGTTCTCCAAAGGCTTGATGGTTATACATATATTGAGGTATACCCAAGGACAGGGAGAACTCATCAGATTCGTGTTCATTGTGCTCACATTGGTCATCCAGTGGTAGGTGACGAAGTTTATGGAAAACACGCAAAACGGATGGCAGATAGGCCCCTCCTTCATGCCTACATAATTAGCTTTCCCCACCCAATCAAAGGACAGCCCATGGTAATCAATGCACCAGTTCCAGAAGATATGAAACATTTTATTGTTGAGCACCAAGAATCAAAAAGCGGTACGAGCCGGAAAGGTTAGAAAAGAAGGAAAAAGTGAGACGTGAAATAATTGCAGGCCATCAAGCCATCAAGCTGGTATGCTAATAAGCGGGAAGGGCTAAATACAGGACAAGAAGCAGAGGGAAAAGCGAGAAAAAAATCATACGTTATGAAATTTGAAATGACAAAACATGATCATTGGTCGTTTTTTCGGATTCCTGAACTTGAAAAAAGAGGAATTCACCACGGTTTTTGTACCGGAGGCGCTCCGTCGAATCTTTTGCATGAAACAATAAGAACGGACTTTCTCAGAGCATTTTCATTAAACGATGTTGTAATCATGAACCAAGAACATGGGTGCAATGTCCATGTAATACGCGATGGCCAGAGGCCACATTCAGGCGATGGGTTGATCATCCTCGAAAAAAATGTTGCGGGAATCATAAAAACGGCTGATTGCCTTCCTATCATCCTGTGCGATGTGGTACATCCCATGGTATCTATTATCCACTCAGGATGGAGAGGCACTGTGGAAAAGATTGTGAGGAACGCAATTTTTTCCATGATAGAGCTCGGCAGCAGAACAACGGATATTATTGCACTTCTTGGGCCATCAATAGGGCCCTGTTGTTATGAGGTCAAAGAGGATGTTTGCACGGCCTTCAAAGCGGCAGGTTTCCCAGAATATGTCTTTATCAAGAAAAAAACCTCCCTTTTTCTTGATCTAAAGCAGGCTAATGCATGGGTGCTTAATAAAAGTGGAATAAACGAGATTTATAGTCTTAATATGTGTACACGCTGTTGTAAAGATATCATGTTTTATTCCTTCAGAAGGGGAGACACAGGAAAAAGGCAGATAAACTTTGCTTCTCTAAAAGGATAGGGTATACTTTAGTAATCAGCTCATAGCATTCAGGTTGATGCACATTCGCATTTTTTAAACGTATTAGTATGTGCCGCTTACCTATACAATGAAAAAGTTCAAAACAAAACTTATCTTTTCGGGATTCATTCTCTCCATCTTCGGGATTTTGGTGTACCTGGAGACCCAACTTCCCTTTTTTAAGAAATTTATCCCAGTCGGTGAAAATAAACTTATTATTGTTATTCTGAATATCAACCTTCTGCTCATACTCCTTCTTTTGTTCTTGGTTTCGAGGATTCTTATCAAAACATATATCGAACAAAAGAGGGGGATATGGGGCGCGAGGTTAAAGACGAAACTAACCATCACACTCCTTCTTATTTCAATAATTCCATCCTTTACCCTTTATATTCTTTCTGGTGGTTTCTTTCAAATTAGTATGGATAAATGGTTTGGACAAAAAATTGAGGATACGCTCGATGATGCCTTAGAGTTCTCACGGTTTTACTATGAAGATCTTTTCCAGCGGCACGAGCGAATAGGTACCATCATTGCGGAGGATATTAAGAGAAAGAGATTACTGGACGATTCAAAAAACCTGGCGGCCTATGTCCAAAGGGATCTATCTGCTAAGATTCCTGAACACGTAGCCATATACAGGCCCTCTGGAGAGCTTGTACAGACCAGTAGAGGACTTACATCAGAAATCGAAAAGAAATTTACCACCCTGGTTTCGTCTCTCCCAAAAGACAGTAAAATCCGTGTCATTGAGCCACTCAAAAGGGGCGAACTTTTCATATCGGGCAGACGCATTATGAACGAGGCTGGTGAACTCAGCGCTGTGTTGCTTCTCGGCGAAGAACTTGAAATGGCAGGAACCAAAAGTATGAAGGAGATTGCCATTGCCAGCAGGGAGCTGCAGAAATCAAGGCCTTTCAAAAAAATATTAAAATGGAGTTTTTATATTCCTTTAACGCTTGTTACATTGATGACCGTATTTTTTTCTGTATGGGTGGGAATCAAAATGGCAACAGAGATCGTAAACCCCATCGAAAAAGTTAAAGAGGGCGTTGCAACCATAGCAAAGGGTTCATATGACCTCATTAATCTTGAGGACAAGGGCCAGGATGAGATAGGAACCCTTGTAATGGCTTTCAATTCTATGGCAAAAGATCTCAAAATTGCCAAAGACGAGATTGAAGAAAGAAGGCGTTACATGGAGGTTATTCTTGACAATGTCGCCACAGGCATTATTTCCACTGACAAGATTGGTACTGTTCAATTCCTGAATAAGGCTGCTCGGAATATTCTTGGCATTGAAAAAGGAATATGGGCAGGGGCATCATTGAAAGATATCTTTGGTGATGATTTCAAAAAACACTTGAGAGTTTTTTTAAAAGAGGCTCGTGAGGTCGATCATGGCAGCATAACGCGTGAGATAAAGTTGAATATGAAAAATGACGTAACCTATCTCCGCGCTTCTCTTACAACCTTAAAGGACCAAGCCAGAAAGATAGAAGGCTTTGTTATTGCCTTTGATGATATTACCCACATTGTGCGAGCAGAAAGATTGGCGACATGGAGAGAAGTTGCGAAAAAATTAACCCATGAAATCAAAAATCCACTAACGCCAATAATGTTGTCTGCAGAGAGAATACGGAGAAAATTGCTCCCAACCGTACATCAGCAGGCAAAGGAGGTTCTCGATAGCACGACATCTGTCATTATACAGTCTGTTGAAGACATAAAAGGGATTGTCAATGAGCTTACCAAGCTGACCCATATCTCTCAAACTAAGACCATGGAAGATTTAAACAGTATTATTGATGAAACAATTCTCCTATACAAACATCTGTACCAGAACATCTCTCTTGTTTGTGAAAAGAATGCTGTGCCACCATTCCTTGTAGACAGAGATGGTCTCAAAAGGGCTATAATTAATCTGATTACAAATTCAGTGAAGGCTATCGATGACAATCAGGGGGTGATTAAGATTACAACACACTATGATGTCGATAAAGGAATTGGTATTATAGAAGTTTCAGATACTGGTAAAGGTATCCCAGACGAAGAGAAAAGCAAAATTTTTGATCCTTATTTTACTAAGGATTCTGACGGAATGGGGCTCGGTCTCGCCATAGTCCATTCCATTATATTGGAACATCACGGCAAGATTCATGTTGAAGATAACTATCCGCAGGGTGCAAAATTCATAATCGAGCTGCCTATCATTGGGGCATAAGAGAAATTTTCTGCATGCTACGGTGCGTATCTCACCCTTTTCACCAGCAATAAAACATGAACCCATATTCAAATGTATTCGTTTAAAATTGGCATGAAATGTGCTATATTTATATATAATGAAAACGATTTGTACAAATAAGAAAGCGTACCACGATTTTCATATTGACGAGAGATTTGAGGTGGGGATAGCGCTTACCGGGACTGAGGTGAAATCTCTCCGGGAGGGGAAGGCAAACTTAAAAGAGAGCTATGCGAAGATTAAAGACGGAGAACTCTTTCTGGTGAATGCCCATATAAGCCCTTATTCCTACGGCAACATTTTCAATCATGAACCGAAGAGGACAAGAAAACTCCTCATGCATAAAGGGGAAATTAACAGGCTTATTGGAAAAGTAAAGGAACGCGGTTTTACCCTTGTACCTCTGTCCCTTTATTTCAACAAACGAAACAAAGCAAAGATGGAACTTGCCCTTGCCAAAGGCAAGACGCTCTATGACAAAAGAGAGTCTATAAAGAAAAAAGATGAAAAACGCATGGGAGAGCGGGAGGCAAGAATACGATGAAAGGGGGCGACAGGTCTCGACAGGGAAGTTAAGGATCAGGGAGGCATGCCGGGGTTCCTACTTACCCGACAACAAGTGGAACTAAACATAACTGCAGACTCTCACGAGTACGCACTGGCTGCGTAAAGCGGCCACGTCATCTGGACTCTCTGCCCGCTCCGAGTCCAACATGGCGTCATAGAAGCGGGATAGTTCTTCCGGACGCCCATACGGAATAGCGAATATTTATGGGCTGGGATTGATGATAGCCTGCCAGCGGGTGATCATCAATCTGAGATAAAAACACTGGCTAAGCATGTAGTCTTTCTGAATTCTTCTTTTTTGGACGCGGGTTCGATTCCCGCCGCCTCCACCAGTAAGAAATCATTAGGCCGTCATAAAGATTTTCCAAAGAATAATGTTGACATACACACAAAAAAATTGTAACACTTATTGCTTTTCGCAAGCACTTTGTACTATAATGTTAAATTCGGCTGGTGTAGCTCAATCGGCAGAGCAGCTGATTTGTAATCAGCAGGTTGCGGGTTCGAGTCCCATCACCAGCTCATGGAGAGGTTCCCGAGCGGCCAAAGGGGGCAGACTGTAAATCTGTTGGCGCAGTCCTTCGGAGGTTCGATCCCTCCCCTCTCCACCATATTTTGTTATGAGCTCGGAGATATGAGTTCGGAGTTGAAAAAAGAGTTGTCTGTAAGGTTTTACTCTGAACACCGAACTAAAAACTCGGAACTGAAACAAGAAGGCGGGAATAGCTCAGTTGGCTAGAGCATCAGCCTTCCAAGCTGAGGGTCGCGGGTTCGAATCCCGTTTCCCGCTCCATGGCCCGCGTAGCTCAGTCGGCAGAGCACTTCCTTGGTAAGGAAGTGGTCACCGGTTCAATTCCGGTCGTGGGCTCCATAAAATTTATTACGGAGGTTCTATATGGCTAAGAAGAAGTTTGAGAGAAAGAAACCCCATGTCAACATAGGAACCATAGGACACATAGATCACGGGAAAACAACCCTGACCTCT